>ERZ1034939.399-NODE-399-length-28851-cov-11.246111_pt1 | contig 28851 bp, 22 predicted proteins | sample MGYA00520626_ERZ1034939 | MGnify/ENA primary metagenome ERZ1034939 (study PRJEB33766, sample SAMN09781751) | gut metagenome | biome: gut microbiome | host: Homo sapiens | place: Madagascar | study: EMG produced TPA metagenomics assembly of the PRJNA485056 data...
AGGGGAAGGCCGAAGCCGCGGCCATGTTCTTGCGCACGAGCTCGTCGCGCACCTGAGCTAAGCCCTGCTCCATGCCCACTACGTAGGTCTGCGGGTACAAGAAACGCTTGTACGCTGCGTCCAGATGATCGAGCGCCCAAGAACAGCGCTCGCGTGCGTCCTCGATGCCCTCACGCGGAGCCACCGCACTGCCATCGCGCACGATCGGCACCAGCAGCTCGCGATACTCAAGTTCGGACACGTCGGTCACCAGGGCGGCATCATTCACGGCCACGAGGGTATTGCCGCGCGCGGCGCCCTCCCCTGCCAGATGATCCTCGTCATAGATCATGTCGCAGACCGGGCCGCCAAAGCCGTCGTAATAACGGCGCACGCGCTGCACACCCGGGATCGTGCGCTTGTAGGGCTGCTCAGAGAGCTTCACCACCGGCGTCCACGAATCTGCCTCACTCGCACGGCGGGCAGAAAGCTTGTACACGCCGCCCAGCGCCGGCTGGTCATAGCAGGTCGCGAGCTTGGTACCCACGCCAAAGCTATCGATAGGCGCACCCTGGTCAAGCAGTGACTGAATCGTGTACTCGTCAAGATCGTTGGAGACCGAGATTCCCACATAAGGCAGGCCCTCGGCATCAAAACGGCCGCGAACATATTTGGAGAGCTTGGCAAGGTCGCCCGAGTCAATGCGAATAGCCGACAGGCGTTCGCCCGCCGCCTCCATCTCCTTGGCAACCGTAATGGCATGCTCGCAGCCCTCGCGCACGTCGTAGGTGTCGATGAGCAGCGTGCAATTCTTGGGGCTCGACTTGGCAAAGGCGCGGAAAGCCTCGAGCTCGGAATCAAAACTCATCACCCAGCTGTGCGCATGCGTGCCAAAGACGGGGATGCCGTAACGGCGTCCGGCAAGCACGTTAGACGTGGACGAGCAGCCGGCCACATAGCTTGCGCGGGCAACGGCCAGACCGCCATCGGGACCCTGAGCGCGGCGCAGGCCAAACTCGGCGACGGGACGACCATCCGCCGCCAGCACCACGCGCGCCGTCTTGGTGGCAACGAGCGTCTGGAAGCCGACGATGTTGAGCAGCGCCGTCTCGAGCAACTGGCACTCCAGCGCAGGGCCGGTAACGCGCACCATGGGCTCGCGCGGAAACACGAGCTCGCCCTCGGGCACGGCGTCAATATTCACGTGCGCGCGAAAGTTGCGCAGGTAATCGAGGAATGCGGGCTTAAACATCGCGCCACCGGCCGGAGCCTGGAGCGAGGCCAGGTAATCGATATCCTCGGACGTAAAGTGCAGGTTCTCGACGAGCTCGGGCAGCTCGGCGGTGCCGCACATGACGGCGTACGCGCTGCCAAACGGATGGTCGCGATAAAACGCGGTAAAACAACCCTGCTCATTGGCCTTGCCGCTCTCCCACAGGCCCTGGGCCATAGTGAGCTCGTACAGATCGGTGAGCATTGCAATGTCGGTGGGATGCGAGGTATCGGTCAAAGCCATGGGGCGACCTTTCGGATGCGTTGTACAGAGGTTGAGGGTTGGTCAGGACGGAATATGTGGGCATGGCGGCCGGCGTGAATTGGCTAGCGCAGCCCCATGCTGGTCAGGATCGTGTAGCCCATAAAGACGACAAACGCGATCAGGGCGAGCACGATGATGATCTTTTGAGCCGGGGCCATACCGGGAATCTCATTCTCGGCCGTAGGCTCCTTAGAGGTGACCATACGCTGGGCGAACGTCATCTCGTTGCGGCTCGACTTGGGCTCGGCGGGCTTGGGACGAGCGGCTTTTTTAGGCTGAGGTTTGGGCGCAGCGGGCGCAGGCTTCGCAGCATCGGGCTTGGGCGCAGGCACTGGCGCCGGTGCAGGCGCGGCCTTCGCAGCGGCCTCATCGACCTTCGCGCGCTCGGCGCGCAGGGCGGCCAGCTCTTCACGCTCGCGACGAGCCTCTTCCTGAGCCTCGCGGCGGGCCTTCTCGGCGCGGAGCTCTTCCAACTCGGCGCGCTCCTCGTCGGACAATGGTTGGGACTCAAGCTCGGCCATGGTACAGCCCTTTCTTTTTAAAAAAAGCCGCCGACACAATGTCAGCGGCTTATCAAATCCAATGGTGGAGACGAAGGGAGTCGAACCCTCGGCCTCTGCCATGCGACGGCAGCGCTCTCCCAACTGAGCTACGTCCCCAGGACAAGTTGATATTTTACCTACGGCTCGCTAACTGTCAACGCCCAATACCCAGTCTTTTTGGGACAGGGCTATTTTAGCCACCTTGCGAGCGAGCGAACCAACCGATGATTTTTCTGGGACGGGGATTAAAAAATCATTTTGATTGATACATGACGGAGGACAGCCCCGTCCCAAAAAAGTGTTCTCCCGTCGCGTGCCTCCTAAATGATTTTTTAATCCCCGTCCCAGAAAAATCATCGGCGAACGCACTACTTTGCGCTGGTGAGAACGCCGGTGGTATCGAAGGCTGGGGTGAAGCTCTCGTCCACCGCACCGCCCTCTTGCCAGAACATCGTCGTAAAGCCCAGATCATCGGCATGGTCGAGCACCTGCTCGTACTCCTCACGCGTCACGGCCCGCGCCAAATCGCCGCCTTGTTCGCGCATGAGCGCGTTGGGCGTGTACTGGTTCATGACCGAGATCGGAACATCGCCTACCGTCTGCCACACCAGGTCCAGCACGCGGCACGAATCGTCCGCATGCCCCGGCAGCACCAGGTGACGCACGATGATGCCGCGCTTCATAAGGCCAGCATCATCCACCAGCTCTCCCCCGCGGTGCTCGATCTCGCGCGCCATCTGCGCCAGGCCCGACACGGCAACACGTGGATAGTCCTTAATATGAGAGAGCGACTGCGCAAGCCCAGCATCGGCATATTTAAAGTCGGTGAGCCACACATCCACCAAATCACCCAACGCCGCCACGGCACTCGCGCGCTCATAACCGCTCGTGTTGTAGACGATCGGGATGACCAGCCCGCGCGCCCGCGCCGCGGCAATCGCCGTCGGCAGCAGGTGCGCGTAGTGCGTCGCCGTCACCAAGTTAATATTGTTCGCACCCTGGTCCTGCAGCTCCAACATAATCTCGACCAAGCGCTCAGGCGAAATCTCAAGACCGAAATTGCCCGTCGAGATCTCGTGGTTCTGGCAATAGACGCATTTGAGCGAGCAGCCACTAAAGAAGATCGTGCCCGAACCGGCCTCGCCCGAGATAGGCGGCTCCTCCCACATATGAAGCGCCGCGCGGGCCACCTTGAGCGTGTCGTTAGCACCGCACACGCCGCGCGCACCCTCATCGCGGGCCGCACCGCAACGGCGCGGACACAAATGACAGGCGGACGAAAAAAGTTCCGTTAAGGAAGTTGACATGAAAACATGCTCCACAACACAGGTTTAACAGCTAAAACACTGGGGCAAAGGCTGCGCAAAAGACCCGAAGCCCAAGGCGCCGTAATCGTCCGACACGATTTTTGTAATGTCAAGACTGGAATCGATAAAGTGCCGCTTTATGATGTAAGTATTCCGCCCCCCGCGGAGCAACTGGGTGAACCGTCGCGTTTATTTAGGGAGCCCACACAGTCGTACCTAGTACAGGTATCCTTCGTTGTTAAGGACGCTGGAACAGTCGATGAGGGCACCCACCTGTTTTAGGTGGGTTCATTTTCGTAACGTGGGGGGTGGTTTTCTTTTGCCGAAAATCACTATTTTGTATCTCACCGAGATCCCCAAAAGGCGCCAGGCAGAACCCCACCATCACCCCAATATCTGGTAAGCACGTGATTATCGCCCCGCGTAATTCCTCACACCCCCTTTGGTCGAGTATCATGGGTCAGCTATACCCTTTGCGGCATGGCTCTCTCTGACCTTTACCTTCGACGCTTGGCGGGTTTTCGATTCATGGCTTCTTCCACGAGCTACATACCGTACCTATGCGTGGCGGTCGCGGCCTTTATCACGACCTTCCTTACGGTTCCCCTTGTAAAGCGCATGGCAATCAAGCTCGATGCCGTCGACTATCCCTCAAAGCGCCGCATCAACACCAAGCCCATCCCACGCATGGGCGGCACGGCGGTATTTTTGGGCCTGGTCGTGGCCTGCATCGTGCAGATTCTGGGCACCTGGCACTTGGGTTGGCCACCCGTTTTGGTGCCCCACCCTCGACTGCACATCAGCTACCCCGTACTCGCGCTTTCTTTTACCGTCATCTTTGCGACCGGCGCGATCGACGACGTCTTCCAACTCAAGCCCAAGCAAAAGCTGGCCGGCCAGGTGCTCGCCGCGCTCATCGCCTGCATCGGCGGCCTAAAAATCGGCGCCATCGTCAACCCGTTTGCCCCCGGCGAGATCATGCTCGGATGGCTCGCCTACCCCACCACCGTGATCTATCTGGTGGCATTCACCAATATCATCAACCTGATCGACGGCCTTGACGGCCTTGCGACAGGCATTTGCGGCATCGCATCGTTCACCATGTTCTCAGTCGCTATGCTTTCGGGGCGCATCGACGCCGCAGCGCTTTCCATTGCGCTCTTCGGCTCCTGCTTGGCCTTTCTGCGCTACAACTTTAACCCCGCGAGCATCTTCTTGGGCGACTCGGGGTCGCTGCTGCTGGGCTTTGCGCTGGGCTCCATCTCGCTGCTCAACGTGAGCCGTACCGCCGCGCTCACCTCGCTCATCATCCCGCTCATCGTTGCCGGCGTGCCCATCATCGACACGTTTAGCGCTATCGTGCGCCGCAAGCGCGCCCATATTAGCATTGGGCAGGCCGACAAAGGCCACATTCACCACCGCCTAATCCAGGAGGGCTACAACCAAAAGCAGGCCGTCCTTCTCATCTACGCCTGGTGCATCATGCTTTCCGCGGGCGCCGCGACCATCAACCAAGTCGAAGTCCCCATGCGCGTGCTCATCTTTACCGTGCTCGCCATAGGCTCGGCCGCCTTTGCCAAGCACCTGCATCTGTTTGAGCCCGTACTGCGCCACCACTACAACAAACGCACGCACGAGGACGAGCTCGTAACTCCCGATGACCCCGCGTTTAAACAGGAGGAACAGGCCGCCGAGGAACGTAAGGACGAGCGTCACCACAGGCGCTAGGAATTGCCGCCGGAGGCTTGCCGAGCTACTACTCGTCTTCTGGCGTTCCGAGTGAACGGACAAGACGCGCTTTGCCGACCCTCGTTCGCTTACGTCACACCCCGTTCAATAACACGCTATCATCTTGACCAATCGCACTTAGTAAGGAGCAATCATGCCAAACGAGAACAGCTACGAAGTCGCGCTGCAAAAGAGCAACGCCATTCGCGAGGGCCTGGCCAAGACGCCCGAGAAGTTCACCATGCTCACCGGCGACCGCCCCACCGGCCGCCTGCACCTGGGCCACTACTTCGGCACCCTCAAGGGCCGCGTTGAGCTACAGAACATGGGCGCCAAGACCAACGTGCTCATCGCCGACTACCAGGTCATCACCGACCGCGATACCACCGAGCACATCCAGGACAACGTGTACAACATGGTCATGGACTACCTTGCCTGCGGCATCGACCCCGACAAGACCATGATCTACGCGCACTCCGCCGTGCCCGCCGCCAACCAGCTTATGCTGCCGTTCCTGTCGCTGGTGTCCGAGGCCGAGCTGGCGCGCAACCCCACGGTCAAGGCCGAGATGGAGGCCTCGGGCCACGAGCTCACCGGCCTTCTGCTCACCTACCCGGTGCACCAGGCCTGCGACATCCTGTTCTGCAAGGGCAATGTGGTGCCCGTCGGTCGCGACCAGCTGCCGCACATCGAGCTCACCCGCACTATCGCCCGTCGCTTTAACAACCGCTACGGCAAGGTGTTCCCCGAGGTCGACGCGCTGCTGTCCGAAACCCCGCTGCTGCCCGGCCTGGACGGTCGCAAGATGAGCAAGAGCTACGGCAACGCCATCAACATTTCGATGACCGCCGAGGAGACGGCCAAGCGCATCAAGAAGAGCCAGACCGACTCCGAGCGCATGATCACGTTTGATCCCGAAAACCGCCCCGGCGTGTCCGGCCTACTTTCGACGGCCGCCATCTGCACCGGTCGCTCCGAGGTCGAGATTGCCGAGGAGATTGGCATGGGAGGCTCCGGTCAGCTCAAGAAGTATGTGACCGAGGCCGTCAACGAGTACTTCGCACCGATCCGTGAGCGTCGCCAGCGCTATGAGAACGATCTGGACTATGTGAAGGACGTCCTGCACGAGGGCAACCGTCGCGCCAACGAGATCGCCGAGCAGACCCTGGCAGAGGTTCAGGACGCCATGGGCATGGTGTACTAGACCGATCTGCTGACTTGAGCTTTCGATTGCTATGGGGCGGGCGCTACGGCGTCCGCCTTTTTTGGTACCCGACCGGCTCGGTTCCGCCTATTGCACTCCCCCGACAAACGGAAACGGGCCCGCTGACAGAAAGTTGCCAGCGGGCCCGTTCCCGAAGTACACCGTTGAATCGCACAGAGGGGAGGAATGCGAATCAAACTCAACAGGGCAGGCTTTTTCATCGCCTATGGCCTGCTCCGTTGCTGAATACAATATAGTTCACCGTGGTTTACTTTCCGACGGCAAAATACGACGCCACACCTTCTCCATAAGTTAGCCCAGGTAAACCTACCAAAAAGGGGCAGGTATATTTTGGTAGGTTTTATCTGGGGAAATGGTACCTGTGCCGGCGTTCCGACACAGGGGACAGGCACCTTTGTGGTGGTTTTGGCACGAGCGAGCTGCTAGAGCCCGGCCGGCCAACGGCTGGCAGCCAGGTCAACGTGCATGGGATCGGCAAACGCCACGCCCTCCCCCAGCAGGAGCTCGCGCTGAGCATCGGGGCCGCCAAAGGCAAAGCCCTCGCAAATACGACCGTCGGCAAATACCACACGATGGCAGGGAATCTGACCAGGACGCGGATTGCCGTGCAGTGCATAGCCCACATAGCGCGCGCTGCGCGGACGACCGGCGAGCAGCGCCACCTGACCGTACGTGGCGACCATCCCCTCGGGAATCTGCTCGACTACCTCGTACACACGCTCAAAAAAGCCCTCAGATGCCATCGCCCACTCCTTTCCGTCCGGAAAAGCATAAAGCAAAATGATCCCCGGGGACGGCAGGATTGCGGGCCATGTACGGCCTCCGTGCGACCAATGACCTACAATCCTGGTGCTCCCGAGGGATCAGACAACTCTGGCAGGCAGCGTTTGACCAGATAAAACCTGCCAAAATAAACCTGTCCCTTTTTGGCAGGTTGGTTAGTTGGCGGGGCGGAAGAAAGCTACAGCTACGGCACCGGGGCCTACGTGGGTACCGATGGTGGCGCCAATGGTATGAACGGGCAACTCGCCCTCGGTGTGGCCAGCCCAAAGTGCCGCGCTGTCCTCGATATACTTCTTGAGCACCGCATCCGAAAGGCCCGTATAACCGAGCGCCAGCGGCATGGAAAAGTCGATGCCGCCCGCTTTTTCGACCTTTTGGTTCAGCAGATTGCGGCCGTTCTTGGAACCGCGCGCCTTACCCAGCTGCACGATCAGGCCGTCCTCGGCGGCCACCACGGGCTTCACGTTGAGCAGCGTGCCCACAGCGCCCGCAGCAGCAGAAAGGCGACCGCCCCGCACCAAGTACTCCAGCGTCTCGAGCAGGCCGATGACGACCACGCGGTCACGGACGGCCTCGACGGCCGCCGCGATCTCGGCAGCGCCACGGCCCTCGTCCACCAGACGCAGGGCATACTCAACCAGCACGCGCTCGCCCAGGGTGACGTTGTTGCTGTCCACAACGAACACGTCGCCGCCCGGCGCCTCGGCAAGTGCGGTACGGGCACTCTGATTGGTGCCCGAAAGCTTGGCGCCCACGGTAATAATCACCGCCTCGTCGCCGGCCTCACGCGCCTCGGCAATCGCCTGCGAAAACGCATATGGGTTGACCTGGCCGGTCTTGGGCAGCTCATCGCGCTCCACGAGCATCTCGTAAAAGCGCTGGTGATCGATGTCGACGCCATCCATATACACATCGGTGCCAAAGGTGACGGACAGCGGCAGGACACGCAGAGTGGGGTGCTCCACCGGCGACATATCGCTTGCGGAATCGGTAATAATGCGGACGGACATAGCGAATCCTTTCTTGCGCAGGTCCCGCGCAGGGAATTTTGGCAGCAATGCCCCGGCACGGTATACGCGCTCAAACGGGACTATGCAGTTGTTAATGGGAAGCAAATGCCTTGGCGGCCTTAGATCTCGCGCAAGGTGTTGAGAATCGTACGCAGCGACGCATACATCTGCTCGCGCTGCTCCACGCCCATGGCCTTACCGGTGGTGTCGAGCACTTCGTGGATGATGCGGTCGGCCTCGTTCATGCTCTCACCACCCAGCGTGGTCAGGCGAACCGGGGCGCGGTACTTGACGGCAGCATCGCCCGAGTCATCAACCTCGACAAAGCCGCCCTCCTCCAGGTGCGCCAGCGTGCGCGAAACGGCAGCGCGCGTCACGCCGGCCACACGAGCCAGGTCGGCGCCGGTCATGCCGTCTTTGCTGCGCTCCAGGTAGTACAGGCACATGACGTCGGAGCCCTTGAGGCCCAGCCTTGCGCCCTCGGACGTCTTGATACGCTGAATCTCCTTGTAGAGCCCGCTAATCAGTCCGACAAAATCCTCAAAACGTGTCTCGTCGTTCTGCTGCATGGGAGACGACCGCCTTTCGCTTGCATAATGCTAACGGGTAAACATCTTAGCCGCATGTCCGAACCTCCGTACCCAAATATCCCAATTGTTAACCCATCAACATAAAAACCACCACAAAGGGGACCGACACCTTTGTGGTGGTTTGGGACATCAATAGGTTTTAGGCGCCGCTACAGCTCCACGCGGGGATTGTCGCGAGTGATAAGCGTCTTAACGACAACCGTCGCTCCCAGATAGCGCTCGAGCAGCTCGGCTAAGCGATCGATCGCGGCCTGACAGTCCCCCATGCGCTCGGGCTCTACACACTCAATCGCCAGGAACGCATCGGCCGAATCGTCGGACAGGGCCGTTCGAACGCCATCGCGCCAGTTCCAGCAGCGGCACACGGCGCCCGCGTCATCGATGTAGGCGAGCTCGCCGGGAAGCGTCGGGTCATCCGCTTCCTCGCCAAGGGGCAGGAACGCATCCCCACCATCAGTGACCGTCAGGCGCAGATTGCCCTCGATAGCGCGCAGATCCTCGCCGCCTACGGGTAGCGCGTAGGTCAGCGACACCGTGTTGTAGATGTCGACCGCGGGCGTAATGTGACCCACCGGCTTGCCCTTGAGCACGCGCTTGAGCAAGTTCTCGATCGAGCAGCGGGCGCCTTTTTTAGTCTTGAACAGGCGATAGGCCTCGCGCCACGCCTTGACCGGCGCGTTCTCGCTGATTGTGTCGCTTGTCAGGTAGCGCTCTGCATCGATGTTGGCGCGGTCAAGCAGCGCGGCGATCGCATCCACGTCCTCCTGGGGAATCTGAGCCGTGGGCTTCATACCCTCCACGACCACCACACCAACCGCTGCCTGCGGAAACAGCTCCCAAAATGAATCCTCGGCAATAAAGCTCTTCATACGTGCTCCCTTCACGATTCGCCCCAATGCGAATACCTAAACAAAAAGCGCCCTTACGGCGGCCACCTTCAAAGTCCTACGGTGCCGCCACAAGAGCGCTTACGCTGTCCCCATCCGGAGAAGGGAACGATATGTCAGGCGTATTGTAACCCGAGTCATCCGCGCGAGCAAAACCACCACAAAGGTGCCTGTCCCCTTTGCGGTGGATATGGACTCGCGGCGACGCTAGTGGCGGAATCCCAGCAGCCCACGGCCGCGATGACGGGCCTCGACGGACACCTGGGCGTGCGGGCCGGCGGCTTTGACGGACTCGGGCAGGTGCGAGTACTTCTTCTCGAAGTTCTCCTCGAACATCACCGCCAAGTTGTGCGCGGCCTCGTCGTAGCGCGCGGTGCTCTGCCAGTACTGGCGCGGCACCAAGATGCCGTCGGGCACACCGTGGCACGTAGTGGGAATGTCGACATTAAAGATGTCGTCGTGCAAGAACTCGCTGTCCTCGATGGTACCGTCGAGGGCGCGGGCCACCAGGGCACGCGTGTAGGCAAGCTCGATGCGATGGCCCACGCCATAACCGCCGCCGATCCAGCCGGTGTTGACTAGATAAACGCGGGTGTGACCGTCGGCGATTCGCTCGCCGAGCATCTTGGCGTAGACCATGGGGTCGAGCGGCATAAACGGCTCTCCGAACAGCGAGGAGAACGTGGGTGTGGGCTCGGTGACGCCGACCTCGGTGCCGGGAATCTTGGCCGTAAAGCCCGTCACAAAGTGATACATGGCGGCGTCGGCCGTCAGGCGCGAGATGGGCGGCAGCACGCCAAAGGCATCGCAGGTCAAAAACAGCACGACGCTCGGGGTAGTGCCCATACCTTTGGTCCAAGCGTTGGGGATGTGCTCCACTGGGTAGGCAACGCGCGTATTGTGCGTGATGGAGACGTCGTCGTAGTTAGGCTTGCGGCCCTCGTCGAGCACCACGTTTTCGCAGATGGCGCCAAAGCGAACAGCGTTGAAGATCTCGGGCTCGTGGAACGCATCCAAGCCCTCGCACTTGGCGTAGCAGCCGCCCTCGATGTTGAAGATGCCCATGTCGGACCAGCCGTGCTCGTCATCGCCGATCAGAAGGCGCGTGGGGTTGGCCGAAAGCGTGGTCTTGCCGGTGCCCGACAGGCCAAAGAACACCGCGGTCTCGTGCGTGACGGGATCCATGCTGGCCGAGCAATGCATGGGCAGTACGTCGTCCTCGACGGGCAGCAGGTAATTCATGACGCTGAAGATGGACTTTTTGATCTCGCCGGAGTAGCCGGTACCCGCGACCAAAATCACACGCTCCTGGAAGTTGATGACCACGGCGGCGCTGGAGTTGAGGCCCCTGATGGCGGGATCGCACTGGTAGCCCGGCGCGGCAAGCACGCAGAAGTCCGGCTCGCCGGTGCGCGCGATTTCGCGAGCGAGCGGGCGGGCGAGCATCTGCTTAATAAAGAGTGCCTGGCTGGCACGCTCGCAGGCGACAAGCAATCGGCGCGTGTGGTTGCGGTCGGCGCCCGCCATGCCGCGCGTGACAAACACATCGCGCTCGTTGAGATAGTCGACGATGCCGGCCTTGATGGTCTCGTAGCTCTCGACAGACAGCGGGCGGTTGACGGCACCCCAGGCGATCTTGTCGTGCACGTCGGGCGTGTCGGCGATAAAGCGGTCGTTGGGCGAACGACCAGTGCGCTCCCCCGTCTCGATCACCAGCGCGCCGTTGGAGGCCATGCGGCCTTCGTTGCGGCGGATGGCATGCTCGACGAGCTCGGCTGCCGGCAGGTCAACCAGCAGGCGGGGCTGATTCTCGGCGGGGTCTTCGACCAGCGTAATGCCAAAGTTGGACAGAACTTCTGCAGGGGTAACACCTGGCATGGGGCCTCCTTTAAAAGCGCGACACGTGGACGCGGCGCGCACTTTACTCACGTAAAGTTCGTTGTACCCGATATGCAAAAACGTTTTTGCGGCAACGGCGAAGCGCCCGCCCAACGGTCAAAAATCACAGGCAAGCGGCCTAGTCATTGGGGACGTACTTAAACGGCTAGTCGTTGGGACACTCTTGAACAGGCAACAACCAGGGAGCGTCCCCGGATGCCAGCACATAAGGAACGTCCCCAAGTGACGACTACTGAATGGCGCCGCCGAAATTATTGAACAACCTGTTCAAAAACACGACCGAATACCGCCGCGTCTATACTAGAACGCAGCAATAGAAAGGACCTCATTTTGAGCATTACGCCCCTCGACAGCATCCGCCGTGCCATCGCCCGCCGCAATGGCGTCGCCGACCCCGCCGTAGCGAGCAACGGCACCGCAAAGGCCCAGGGCGGACGTATCGAGAACGGCCTGTTCCCCGCCTCCCACACGGCCGAAGAGCTCGCGCGCATCCAGGAGCTGAGCCAGCGCAACGCCGGCGGCCCCGAAAGCAGCCAGGCCACGCGCCGTCGCCGCGAGCGCGATCGCGAGCCAGGCCCCATCCACCGCATGGTCAACGCCTGATGGAACCGCCTGCTCGGCGCCGTCTACGGCGGCGGCTTCTCCATGCAGGAAGCCGAATACGAGGAGCACGCCACCCGCCGCGACTATCTCTGGAATACCCTGGGCACCGCCGTGTGGGGCTTCGCGTTTCCCCTGCTCACCATTGTGTCCACGCAGCTTGTGGGCGCCGAGGAAGCCGGCAAGTTCTCCATCGCCTTTGTCACCGGCACGCTCATCATGATCGCGTGCAACTACGGCGTGCGCAATTTCCAGGTCTCGGATATCGACGAAACGACGTCCTTTGCCTCCTACCAGTTCAACCGCTGGCTTTGCGGAGCGCTCGCCCTAGGCTGCGGCCTCATGTACAGCAGCGCCCGCGGCTATGACGCGCAGATGGCGACAATCGGCCTGGGCGTCTACCTGTATAAGGTGATCGACGGCGTGGCGGACGTGTACGAGGGCCGCCTGCAGCAGGCCGATAAACTCTACCTGGCCGGCATGAGCCAAACGCTACGCTCCGTCGGCGTCATCGCGGTCTTTAGCGTGGCGCTGTTCCTTACGCGCAGCATGCCCATCGCGGCCATGGCCATGGGAGTCACCGCCATCGCCTCGCTCGTGCTGGTCACCGCGCCGCTCGCCCTGCTCGAGACCGAAAAATCGCGGCGCGTGAGCCTGCGCGAGGTCGGGCACCTGTTTGTCCAGTGCGCTCCGCTCTTTGGTGCACTGTTCCTGTTCAACCTCATCGAGAGCATGCCCAAGTTTGTGATGGAAGGCACGCTGGCCTACAAATACCAGCTGTACTTTAATGCCCTGTTCTTTCCGGCGCAGGCTATTTTGCTGAGCATCGGATTTGTCTATAAACCGCAGCTTTTGCGTCTGTCGAGCATTTGGGCGAATCCGCGTCAGCGTAGGCGCTTTGACTTAATTATTGTCGCCGTCATAGCGCTCATCGTGGTCATTACCGCCGCATGCGCTGCGTTTATGGCGGGCCCAGGCATTCCCCTCATGAGCTTTATGTACGGGCTCAGTTTTGAGCATTATCGCACACTGGCGCTGCTGATGGTCGTCGCCGGAGGCATCACCGCGGCCATCGACTTTATCTACGCCATTATCACGGTGCTGCGCCACGCTGGAGACGTCACCAAAATCTACCTGACCTGCTTTGCCGTGAGCGTGGTGCTCCCGGTGATCCTCATCAACCTGCTGGGGCTGATGGGTGCCGTCGTGAGCTACCTGGCCATCATGGCCCTGCTGCTAATACTGTTGATTATCGAGTATGCCCACATTCGCCAACGCATCGAACGGGATCGTAACCCATACGGCGCCTAATTGCAGCGATAGGGGCAGCCAATTTGGGACGGAGCTTTCGGTGGAATCACCCCGGCTGGGGTCTCGTTGCGAACACGCAAAACTAAGTGAGTAGACTTTTACCGAATCACCGACCACGTCAACAAAGCACAAGTCTGTGCCCTGCGGTTTTGTTGAGGCAAATATGTTGGGTGCTCAGCATTTCCAAAAAAGTCTACTCACTTAACCAGCGGGCAGCCAAATGATTATTTAATACCCGTCTCAGAAAAATCAATTAGAGGGCAGAAGGGCAAAAGTAGTCAAAAAAGCCCCGTCCCAAATTCGCTACCCTTTGCAACGATTATTCGCCCGGGTTGATGTTCGCATAGAACTCGGCCCCGTCGTCCAGGCGCAAGATGCCAACGCGACCGAACTCGGAGCCGGTGGCGGCGGCGCAGTCGATATCGATGCGATCGGGCACGCCGGCGGTATCCTCGCCACCCAGGCGCACAATCTGTCCGCGGCCCGACTCCTCATCGAGCCCTGCCAGGCCGCCAACCTCGCAATAGCGCCCCAGCGACACCGTGGGCGTGTGGCCGCTCACCACGACCGGACCCTTGCCCTCGGCAGAAAGCAGCCCCGTCGGCGCATCCCAATAGCCATGGCGAATCCATAGCAGGTCATCGGACGACTGCACGGCGAGCATTTGCTGCAGCAACTCGCTATCGGCATCGACCGCTCCCCTGCCGTCACCGCAATCGACACCATGCTCAAGCAAAAACGCGCGCGCTGCCTCGGTCTGAATGCCGGCGTGCACCAGCAGATACGGACGCTCGGCAGCCTCTGCCACCGCATAGAGCGGCAGGGCAGCAGTCCAGCGTACCAACTCCTCGTATGCCTCAAACTCCATTTCGTTGAGCTGCTGGCACGTGGTCCATCCGCCGTTGATATCCCAGGTCTCGGCATCGAGCGGATCCTGGCCAATGATCGCGTCGAGCATAATCTGCTCGTGGTTGCCCTTAAGCACGCGAGCGTTGGGCAGCGACCGCACCAAATTGATGACACCGACCGGATCGGGACCGCGGTCGATCATGTCGCCCAGCACATACAGCGTGTCGTCGGACGTCAGCGAGATCTTAGACAGGGCCTCGTCGAGCGCACGCACGTGCCCGTGGGCATCAGATGTCACATAGATCGCCATGGTACGCCTTTCCTCGCCTTACCTTTAAAGCTCTGTCGTCGCAACTCAAAACTTCAAGTTGAACTTAAACGTTATCCATTGTACTCCGTTGCGGTAAAGCTGAAAAGTAGGTACGAGCCGCCGCCAATGGTCTAGAAAAACGGTGCCGCCTGTGACGATATCGCGAACGCCCTCCGTTCAACCCATAAACCCACCACCTTTGGGTACAAATAACCGAAGACAGCTGACCGTGCCACGCCAACCACCCAGGAGCGGACACTATCCATGAACCAGATACTTCTCTTTATCGGCCTCGTCATCATTTTGTGCCTGACCATCAAACCCGTCGGAAAAAAACTCCCCTTCCCCACCCTGCTCATCTTTATCGCGCTCGGCATGCTGCTGGGCGTCAACGGGCCGGCACGCATCGACTTTAGCGACTACGCGCTCACCGAAACCGTCTGCAGCACGGCGCTGCTGTTCATCATGTTCTACGGCGGCTTTAACACCAATATCGACCGCGCCAAGCCCGTCGCCGTACCCGCAGTGCTACTGAGCACGCTCGGCGTCGTCATTACCGCCGGCATCACTGGCGCCTTTGCGCACTTCGCACTGGGTTTCGACTGGATCGGCGGCCTGCTGCTGGGCTCGGTCGTGGCATCTACCGACGCGGCGAGCGTCTTTAGCGTGCTGCGCGAGCACAACCTGTCGCTAAAGGGCGGCACCGACTCGCTGCTCGAGGTTGAATCGGGCTCCAACGACCCTGTCGCCTACATGCTCACCGCGGTACTCGCCACCCTCGCGGCCGGCGGCAATATCGACATTCCCGCACTACTGGCCAAGCAGATTATCTTGGGTGTGGGGCTGGGCCTCGCCATCGGCTGGACATCAGGCCGCCTGATTGAGCACGCGCACGCAACGGCCGAGGGCGCGCAGACCATCTTTTTGTTCGCCGTGGCGATCGTCGCCTACGCGCTGCCGAGTTATCTGGGCGGCAACGGCTTTTTGGCCGTATACCTGGCAGGCATTGTGCTGGGTGCGAGCGAAATCACCGGCAAGGTCGAGATGGCGCACTTCTTTGACACCCTTACCGAGATGGCCGAGATGACCATCTTCTTCTTGCTCGGCCTGCTCGTGACGCCTGCGCGCCTGCCGCAAATGCTGCTACCCGGCCTGGCGCTCATGGCGTTTATGCTCTTCGTGAGCCGCCCCATCGCCGTGGGCATGCTGCTGGCGCCGTTTAGGACCAACCCTCGCCAGGTCGCGCTCGTAAGCTGGGCGGGCCTGCGCGGCGCAGCCTCGGTCGTGTTTAGCCTCTTTGCCCTGGTGGCCGGTGTTCCCGGCGGGCACGGCCTGTTTGACCTGGTGTTTGTGATTGCCGTGTCGAGCATTGTGGTGCAGGGATCACTGCTGCCGGCAGTGGCAAAGAAGCTCGACATGATTGACGCAGAAGGCGACGTGCGCCGCACCTTTAACGATTACCGCGACGAGGACGGCATGTCGTTCGTTAAGCTCAAGGTGGGCGCGGGCCATCCGTTTGCCGGTCGCTCGCTTGCGGACATTGGCAGCGTCACCGACATGCTGGTTGTCTTGGTGCTGCGCGATGGTGCGCACCCGGTGCTGCCCAACGGCGATACCGTCATCGAGGAAGGTGACCTGCTGGTGATGGCCGCACCGACATTTGAAGAGCGTGCCGAGGTTACGCTGCGCGAGGTCACCGTAACGCCCCACGGTCGCTTGGCAGGACAGCGTCTACGCGACGTGCCACAAGGCAAGCACCCCTTTATCGTGGTGATGCTCAAGCGCGACGGCCAAACGATCATTCCCGACGGCAACACCCTCATATACGCCGGCGACGAAGCCGTGATCGCCACGCTGGCGCCGTAGCGGCCAGGGACAGCCGTCCCGAATTGGCTACATTTGAGCATCAATCGCCCCGACAGGGGTCTCGTTGAGGACAGTTAGCGTCTGGCAAAACTAAGTGAGTAGACTTTTGCCGAATCGCCGACCACGTCTCCAAAACACAAGTCTGTGACCTGCGGGTTTGTTGAAGCAAATTAGTCGGGTGCTCAGGATTTCCAAAAAAGCCTACTCACTTAGCCTGCGGGCAGTCAAAATAGAGCAATCGCGAGGTCGTTAGACTCCATTGCGACGGCTTATCGCGCATTTTCGCGCAGCCGCGGGTGCAGACGCGCCGTCCCAAATTAGCTACCCTAGTCATCGTCGACGGCATAGTCGCGAAGGTCGAGGCCTTCGCGTTCGGCTCGGGCTAGCAGCTCTTGGGGCGACTCGTCCTCGATATCCATCACGTCGAGCATGGCAGCCGGAAAGCCCACGCCGGCCGCACTCCCCGCACGGTCGAGCAGGCTCTCGCGCAGCTGGTCTACATCAACTTCGATCTTCATAGCGCAACCTCCTACCTTACGCAGCATTCGCATAAGCCGCACACCCTAAAGGAGTGAAAGCAGACCGATAGGGCTTTGGCTTGCGCTTTTGCGTGCCGTACCGTACCGTTGAGCTTCGTTTTGCACAAGAGCCATGATAAAGCGGCCGAGCGACATTGGGATTGTGACAAAGGGGCCGTCCCTTTGTCACAATCATTCGCAGAGTTAGGCAAGTTTAGGAGCGTTTGCAATTACGTCGGCAATCGCCTCTATGCCCTCTCCCTGGCCCAGAATGAAGCACTTCCAGTCGATGTCTTGGGTATGCGCAAACTCATCGGCGCGCGAAGCGCTAAAGAGCATTACGCGGCTCTTCTTCCACAGCAGGGCGGGATGCAGCTTAAAGTCGGTGCTCTCAATACAGACCACCGCGTCTTTGCGAGGCATCTCTAGCTTGCTGCTCTTGACCAACTCTTTCAACTTTTGGATGTCGGTAATCTCCTTACCCACAGAACAGCTGTTGAGCAGGTCCTTCCACACGTGAAAATACGGCTTGCCTTCATAGGAAGCCCCTTCAGCCACGACGGATGTCGATAGGCCGGTAGGCCGCTTAGCAACTGCATGTCTAACCTTGGGAGCCGCCTTGGCAGAATCGTCCGCAGGCTTCTCATCGATGCCCAAAACCTGAGCAACGTAGTCGTCATTGCCCAAGAAGTACTCCTCGACCACGTCCCATCGCTCGGAATCGCTCATCGTGGAGCGGAAGAAGCCCCTAATAACCTTGGACGAATACTCGTGACGATCGTTAAGCTCGCGCAACACGCCGTTGGAATACCTGCTGTCCGAAGCGAGCGCCTTAACCTTCGAAGCATCGTTAAGACGAATGAAGATTTCCGGATTGTCGCCGCCCTTTACCGTGTACGTGGCAAGCTTGAGAATCTCCAGGATCTCGGCCAGCGCATAGCGAGCGTCAAGCGCCTTGTTGTCCAGATAGCGTCTACAATGCTTGCTACCCTCGGGAGGCTGCAACCTTCCAAGCGTCTGGGTCAGATTGCTCATGGCCGCCTGAAGCTCGCGCCCGATTACGCCATAGCGAACATCCTGCGCGCGGCTATAGGTATTCCTCGAAGACCTATTGAATCGTTTGATGCACTTAAAGGACCGGTCGGATCCAAAGTGCCCGCCACTATCGACCGGGCGGACAAACGCATTCAACAGCGCAGACGGCTTCTTAACCTCCAGAGACGTCCCCTCAAGCTGATGGGTGAGCTCTTTCGTAAACTCCTTCTCCGAAAAATCGCCCTCACGCGCCAAGCTCATAAACGTCTTGTGCAGCGCCTCGGCAAATGCAGACAGCGTCGACGTCGCCTCATCAAACGGCATGGAGTAATTAATGTCGAGCGCCAGGCGGTTCGAAAGCGCGGGCTCCCCCGTCGGCGAACAAATCTTGCCCGTGAACAGCTGGCGCTTAAAATCGGCAAAGGTCAGGTCGCTAAACTCGTTGGCCCACATGTCGCCAACGTTGAGCTCATAGATTGCGCCCATGTCCGAGATCTTGACGGCATGCTGCCCCGCGCGATTCTCGTAGCGCGTATGAGCCTCGCTGATCTTTCGCAAATACTTGCCGTAGGACGTGGTAAAACTACGTTCGGCAGCTTGCTCAATGCAAACAAACTGCTTGGTATACGACACCTTGGGGCGCACGACAATAACCGGGAAGTTGAACTTATCCTCAAGGTCGCGCGAGATCATCATCAGGGCCGATTTAACACGATTGGTCTTGCGGTCCTCGTCCTTCTCGTTCGTAAACAAATAGGAGAACGTATTGGGCGATACCAGGAAGTTCTGGCTGCGGTCTTTTTGCGGCGCAGAAGCATAGACCTCGTACAGCTTGGCCATGATCTCTTTAAGCTGCCACTGGCTAAACTTAGAGAGCGCATACAGCGTTTCGGAATAGCGAACGTCCTGCATAAAGAAGTCGATGCAAGCCTTGGCCCCCAAACCGCGCTTGCGACCGCCACGACCAATTTCCTGAATATAGTCGGATAAATTGCCTGTCGGCGCATAGTGGTACACGGCATCGATGTCATCGATATCGATGCCCATGCCAAACGCCTTGGTGCTCACAAGCACCCTGCAGCTGCCCGACGCAAACGCGTCTTGAACGATCTTCTTGTACGCGGCATCTTTGCCGCCGTGATAGCCCAAGACCTTGGAATTAGAAACGCTGCGTTGATCGATGATCGCATTGACATGACTCTGATATGGGCAATAGACAATGGCATGGCGGTTGTCGCGCACAGCCTTATCAATCCACTGCTCGGCGAGGTCGGTTTTTACCTCTTCGATGGGACCGGGCAGCTCGCTTTTACTTCTCCAGACAATATCGAAGGAGATGTCGTTACGACGAGGGTTGCCCAGGAACGTCTTGCAGTTGCCAAGCTCCAGGTCGGCAACCGTATGCGAAACGACATCATCGCGCCCGCCGTAGACAGCCGTGGCGGTAAGGCAGAAGATCGGAAAGCTCATACCGTTTTTGCGGAGCTTAGACAGATACGGTCCCAGATACCAGTAGTCCGGGCGGAAATCTTTACCCCAAGAGGTAACTGTGTGGACCTCGTCAATGATGACAAGACCGAGCTCGCGGCCGTTGAGAATTGCCTGGATCGAGGACTCCAGCAAGAGTTCCGGAGACAGGTAGATGATGGAGGCCTCGCCGCTTTTAACGCGGTCAAGGGATTCAAGACGCTCGCCATAGGGAATGTCCGAGTTAATGGCAACGACATTCTTAACGCCACGTTTCCGCAAGTTAGCGACCTGGTCGATCATTAGGGCCTTCAGCGGCTCAATAACCAGCGTGACCAGCTGATATTTCCGAGCAAGATACAGCGCCGGAATCTGGAACAGAATGGACTTGCCCGCACCCGTGGGCGCCGTTACAAACACATTCCTGTAATCGACGGAGCCCGCATGGGCAGCCTCGGCCTGCTTTACGACAAACTCAGAGATAGCACCCTGAGACACCGTTTCCATCTCGTTGTCAAAGTCGGGATTCTTGTAAAAACGAAGATTCCTAAACGAGGCGTCCCTGCCCCAGTAATGCTGAAGCACCGAAAGCAGGCGACCCGACTCCTCGACCTTTTCCTCTTGGTCTTGCTGTGCCACAAAGGAAACGGATAGACCCAGCACATGGGCAACAGAAGCGACCGCCTCTAGAGCGGACCTATAGCTCTCAAGTTCCCGAGCGTTCACCAAAACACAAGCAGGGCCAGCCGTGCCATCTAGCAAGCCTAGACGGCATTCCAAAAACGCAGTCGACGAAACAGGGACGACGCCCTCAGAAATTGCCGAAGCATCACCCAGCGCAAAAGAAGCACGGTCAAACAGATCGATGACTTCCCACTCAGAAAACTCATCGGGAATAATCGGCGTTACAAGATGCGCATTTCCAACCTTTACCGACTTGGCATAGTACTTAGAAAGCCCCGTCGTATCGGGCGTCATATCGTCAAAAGATGACTCAAAGTCATTGAGCAGATCCGGATCAACAGGAGAAGGAACGCCCTCGCCATCAAGGAACAGGTTGTTCCGCACAACAACGATCTTGCCATCGAACAGTTCCTTAATCGTCCCGCGCAGCTCAAGAAGCTGCTCAAACAGCATCAAGACTGGACCATCTGCCGAAAGAATCTGAGCCACAGCCATCCTCTTTTGCCGAGCAAATTCGGACGGAGAAAAGAACGGGGCTGATTCGTCAGCAACGACGCCGGGGATTGAATACTCATTGCATGCCAGGGTTTTGGCAAGACGAGAGGTCAGTCCGCAAAAAGCATAGATGGATGGTTGCGAACAGCCCTCTAAAAACTCGTCGATTCTATTACCAAGGGCAAACCCATTACCGTTATAGCGCTCTGCCATTATCTCCTCCTCCAACCAAGTACTGCTTCAACTTAGCCCACTGACCGCTCGCATTTGTTGAGCAACAAATGCGAGCGGTCAGTATTAGGCTGTGACCGTAAAAATCGAAGGATTGATGCCCCCGACGAGTGCCTGTTCGCCGTGACCAAGAACTTCCTGGCGCTTGGTGAGCCGGTAGACGCACCAGCGGAAGAAGAACCGCAAATGAAGGCACCCTCGGCTGTGCCGAAGACGCCTGGAACCGGCGCAAATGGCGATGCGAACATCTTCGGCATGGGACGCGGGTAGCGGCTAAAGCCCCAGCTCGCCGATGACCCGCCTCATAGTGAGTGCCCATTCAAGTTGTTGGTCGATGAAGCCGGGCCAAGCGGCCTCGTTGTCCTTGATCTTGCAGCCGTCCTTGTAGAAGCGAAGGCCCGACGCCTTCTTGGCGTCGAAGGGCGTGGCGGAAAGGCCGAGGCGTTCCTCGAACAGGACGGCATTGTCGATAGCCTTGTGGCCGATTTCCTTGTCGTCGTGCACGTAGAACTCAATGCCAATGCGGCCGCGCAGCCCGTCTACCTAACCAAAAACGGGTCGGCATCGCTTGTCGTCATGGATGCCGAGGCCTATGACGAGCAGACGCGCGCGCTATCCGCCATTCAGGAGCGCGAAGAACGCATTCAGCGAGCCATCACGCGTGGCTACGACGACTTAGTGAACGGTCGCGTGCGGCCTTGGAAACAGGCCAAGGCAGATGCAGATCGCATCAGGGCAGCTCGCCATGAAATTGGATAACGCAGACGTCGAGTTCTACTCAGAGCTCGACGAACTTGATGAGCCTTTTGATGTTGTCATGACTGACGAGGCACTCTATGCCTATGCCGAGATTCCTTCGAAGCGAGTCTACGCCAGAATCGGCAACCTCATCGACTTTCTAGCCGAGCATCCTTATTTTGGCGAAGAATACGACCCCTACTATCAGGCGGCCTTTCCGCCCATTGACTGCAGGGTCTTCTTTTGCGCGCACTACGGCGTGTACTACCACGTGGATGTTGAGCAGCGAAACATCAGCATCCTGGCAATCGAGGGCCATCGAAAGAACCCTTTGAGTAGATTCAAACTACTCAAGTAGCCTCCCCCATGTAACCATCCTGTAAATCATAGCGGCGCACTCGAGTTTTACCGTGATACGGTCGCACCTGGCGCTCCACTGTGCTAAAGTATCCCGAACGTCCAAACGACTACGAGGGGGAACTAGAAGATGGCACGTGTGCACAACTTCTCAGCTGGCCCGGCCGCGCTGCCTACAAGCGTGCTCGCCGAGATCGCCGACGAGATGATGGACTACCGCGGTTGCGGCATGTCCGTGCTCGAGATGAGCCATCGATCTAGCATGTACCAGCAGATCATCGACGACGCCGAGGCAACCCTACGCCGCCTGCTGAGCATCCCCGACAATTACCGTGTCCTGTTTTTGCAGGGCGGCGCCACGCTGCAGTTTGCGGGCATCCCCATGAACCTCATGCGCCGCGGCCGCGCCGGCTACGTCGTGACCGGCAACTTTGCCAACAAGGCGTACAAGGAGGCCGCCAAATACGGCGAGGCCGTGCTGCTCGCGAGCTCCGAGAACACCGATTTCGACCGCATTCCCACCATGGCCGACGTCAACGCGCGCATTGCCGCCGAGGCCGCGGGCGACGGGCTCGACTACGTCTACATCTGCCAGAACAACACCATCTTTGGCACCATGTACCACGAGCTGCCCAACTGCGGCGATGTGCCGCTGGTCGCCGATGCCTCGAGTTGCTTTCTGTCGCAGCCGCTCGACGTTAAGCGCTACGGGCTCATCTACGCCGGCGCGCAAAAAAACGCCGGCGCCGCGGGCGTGACCGTAGTCATCGTGCGCGACGACCTCATCGCCGATGGCCCCGCTTTTGCGCAGACGCCGCAGTACATGGACCTTAAGGCCCAAGCCGTCAAGGGCTCCATGCTCAACACGCCCAACACCTTTGGCATCTACGTGTGCGGCAAGGTGTTCCATTGGGTGGAGCAGACCGGCGGACTTGCCGCCATGGCCGAGCGCAACTGGGCCAAGGCCAATCTACTCTATGACCTGCTCGAGCACAGCGAGCTGTTCCATGGCACTGCGCAGGCCGACAGCCGCTCCATCGCCAACGTCACCTTCCGCACCGGCGACGCCGAGCTCGATACGGCCTTTGTCGCAGGCGCGACCGAGCACCAGATTCAAAACGTCAAGGGCCATCGCCTGGTGGGCGGCATGCGCGCCAGCGTCTACAACGCCGTAACCATGGAAGACGTGCAGGCACTGGCCTCGTACATGAAGGACTTCGAAGCACAGCATAGTTTGAGTCCGCGATCTAACTAGCCCGCAACACGCGGGCCGACCAGCCACCTCAGACCACCCTGCTTAGATCAAAACCTGCTAAGGAGTTTTTCCATGCGTAAGATTAAGACCATCGACGACATCACTAAAGACGGCAAAGTCGAGTTTGGCGAGGGTTACGAGTTTGTAAGCACCGCCGAGGAGGCCGACGCCATCCTGATGCGCTCCACCGACCTGCACGGCTACGAGCTGCCCGAGGGCATCCGCGCCATCGCCCGCTGCGGCGCCGGCGTCAACAACATTCCCGTCGAGGAGTACGCCAAGAAGGGCGTCGTCGTCTTTAACTCCCCCGGTGCCAACAGCAACGCCGTCAAGGAGCTCGTCCTGGGCATGCTGGTGCTCTCGAGCCGCGGCGTGGTGCAGTCGATGAACTGGGTGCGTGACAACGCCGACGACCCCGAAATCCAGGTCGATGCCGAAAAAGCCAAGAAGGCCTTTGTGGGCCGCGAGCTCAAGGGCAAGCGCATCGGCGTCATCGGTCTGGGCAACGTAGGCTCCAAGGTCGCCAACGCCTGCGTCGACCTGGGCATGGACGTCTACGGCTACGATCCGTTCATTTCCGTCGAACACGCGTGGGTGCTGAGCCGCGAGGTGCAGCGCGTGGGCACGCTCGAGGACCTCTGCCGCGGCTGCGATTACCTCACCGTGCACGTGCCCAGCAAGGCCGACACCATCGGCATGATCAGCACCGAGCAGATCAACCTCCTGGCCCCGGGCGCCGTGCTCATCAACTACGCGCGCGAGACCATCATTGACGAGGACGCCGTCGACGCCGCCCTGCGCGAGGGCAAGCTCAGCTGGTTTAGCTGCGACTTTGCCACGCCCAAGACCGTCAAGATGCCCAATACGTTTATCACCACGCACTCGGGCGCCGGTACCGGCGAGGCCGAGGCCAACTGTGCCGACATGGCCATCAGCGAGCTCAAGGATTACCTGGAGAACGGCAACATCGCGCACAGCGTCAACTACCCCGCTTGCAGCATGGGCAAGGCGCGCGCCGCGAGCCGCATCGCCTGCCTGCACGCCAACGTTCCCAACATGATCGGCCAGATCACAGCCATCCTGGCCAAGGACAACGCCAACGTGCAGCGCATGACCAACGAGTCCGCCGGCGAGAACGCCTACACCATGTTCGACACGGACGAGCACCTGAACAGCAGCACGATCGAGGCGCTTAAGCAGATTCCGTCGATGTATCGCGTGCGCGTGATTAAATAGCGCCGGCGCCAATCCTGTCAGACAGGCCACGAAGCCCATTCGGCCCCCGTTTTCATGAAACGGGGGCCGATTTCGTTGCTCCGGACGACTTTAAAATGATACCCATAACAAGTTTTTTCTGATAATCGACGGTAAGACCCAAATCACTCAGCGCACCCGCTTCGATAAACAGCTTTATCAGGGACTTTAGTAGGTAAAAATCGATCTCTATGTGCCAAATGTAAGTTGACTGTCTATTTTCCGAAACAACTTATTCTAGATAACATTTTTAAGGCCTCTCCAAGGCGAACTTGATGCCTTTTTTTCGACCAAAACTCTAGCTCACGCGACCGTTTTCCACCCGCGCGGCTACATTCCCGCCCAATCGATAAAAATCTCCTCACGAAGCCGCCGTTCGAGCCCCTGCTGCCGCGGCGTCTTGTCTTTCAACGGCACATCGAGATAGGACATGATGAGCTCCATCACCACGCGGAAGGCATCGGGGTCGGCCAGCTGACCATAGGTCATCAGAACGACGGGATATCCCATCGCTTGCAGCGCCGTCGTTCGATCGGAGTCCGAGATCTTGGATTCTATGGATCCGTGAATGGCTTTACCCTGGCATTCAACCAGACACTCTCGGCTGCCGTCCTTATTTGCCAGCAGAATATCGGCATAGCGCCTATCGAGCCTCGAAATCAGGCGGGCACTGCGCGTCATTCGAATCTCGACGTTATTGGTAAGGCGCAGCCCTTCGCCGCCGCGCAACCTCGTAAGGCCAAACAGCATCGAAGCCTGGACCTCGAGCGGCGATGCCGCCACCCCCGTAATGCATTTCGCGGCACGCGTGAACGATTTAGCGCCGCGGAGTCCCGGGATCTTATCGACGTACTCGGTAAGTTCAGAGAGCTCAATCAAGGGAGGCCGTTTCCACAAGTCTGTTGGATTCCCCGAGGTATCCTTTACGTTTTCCCAACCCAACCGTGCGTCACCCCACCGGCCCCCATATGCCTGCTCAAGTGCCGACTTTACCTGAGGCGCAATCTTGCACACGGCAAAGGTGCCACACATCTCATACATGCACATGATCAGACGCTCGTTTGAAACCGAGGAAGCCAGGGTCAGCAGGGTAAAGAGCGGGGACGCGACATCGAGGCCAAAGTCTGTCTGCCGCACGGAGCCAAACGGCCTCTCCCCGTTCCAAACATGCCTGACAATGCGACCGCCCTTACGTCCGCAGCCGCCCTGCGCCAACACGTGTAGCGGGGCACCCAGGAAATGCTTGACGAGCGGGTGCTCACAAAGATGCTCCCTGCGCTGATCGTCCGCAGAATCGGGCAGGTCCGGCATTATTGCCAAGACCTGTGGAGGTATCCGGTGATACCGAAAGGCAGATATGTCGCACAGTATGTCGTCCATGAAGGGTACGTACCCACTGCGTCGTTTGCAAACCCGCTTGGACGGCAAGCGCGCTGGCTCGGCCTGCGAACGGTAAATGCCGCCGCGCGCGCGTCGCGGATCTCTTAGGAGGCTTACAATCGGTTTGGAAAGCAGACTGATTGTGAGGTTGCATATGGTTGATGAGGACTTTGCCTGGCGGCTTGCGCAGGACCTTGTGCGGATCGACAGCTCGGACCCCGGCGCATATGAGGATGAAATTGAGCGATATATCAAAGCAATGGTTGAGGAACGGCTGGAGCGGTTGAACCACCCGGCACTCGATGCCGTGCGGATCGAGGAACTCGAGGTACTCCCCGGACGCCGCAACCTTATGGTCACCGTGCCCGGTTTGAGCGACGAGCCACGGCTGGTCTATATCTGCCATATGGATACCGTTACCCTGGGCGATGGCTGGGACGCGGACATCGCACCGCTTGGGGCGGTTGTGCGCAACGACAAACTCTATGGCCGGGGCGCCTGCGACATGAAGGGCGGCCTGGCTTGCGCCATTACCGCGCTTGTACACGCACTCGAGCGCGTGGCGGCGAAGGGCGCACTTCCCCACCGCGGCTTCTCGCTCATCTGCTCGGTCGATGAGGAGGACTTTATGCGCGGCTCCGAGGCGGCCATCGATGCCGGCTGGGTCGGATCGCGCGAATGGGTTCTAGATACCGAGCCCACCGACGGGCAGATTCAGGTGGCACACAAGGGTCGCACGTGGTTCGAGATCGAGATGACCGGCGTCACGGCGCACGCAAGCCAACCCTGGAAAGGCGCGGATGCCGTCGCGGCCATGGCCGAGGCCGTCTGCGCGCTGCGCCATGCGTTTGCGGCGTTGCCCGTGCATAATGAGCTGGGGCCTTCGACCATCACGTTTGGGCAGATAGAAGGCGGCTATCGCCCCTATGTCGTGCCCGACCACGCCAAGGTCTGGGTCGATATGCGCCTGGCCCCGCCGACTGATACGGCCGCCGCGACGCGCATGGTAGAGCAGGCCATCGCCGGCGCCGAAGCCGCGGTCCCCGGCTGCCATGGCAGCTATACCGTGACAGGCGACCGCCCCGCCATCGAGCGCGATCCGGGCTCTCCTCTTCTAGCCGCCCTCAAGCGTGCCGCCGATGACGTGACGGGCGCGGAAACGACCGTCGGCTTCTTTACCGGCTACACCGACACTGCCGTCATTGCCGGCAAGACAGGCAACCGCAACTGCATGAGCTATGGCCCAGGCTCGCTCGCGCTCGCCCACAAGCCCAACGAATATGTGCCCCACGCCGATATCGTTCGATGCCAGCAGGTGCTGACCGCACTCGCCGACAACACCCTCTGGGGCGCGGATAGCCAAGTTGGGGCATAATAAGCCGCGAACAATCCGACTTACGCGTTAGGACCGTCCATGAAAGCTCTTCCGTTCCCCTGCATCCGCCCGGCTCAGGACCGCGTGCTCGAGGCACTGCCTGCGATGGGCAGTATTCTGAGTGACAACGAAGCCCTGCACGGCGCGATTGCCGATGGGCTCATGCTCAAGGATCCGGGTGCGGCATACTACGCGTACGAGTGCTCGGGAGAGCCGGGACGCGTAACGGGTGTCGTGGCGATCTGCCCGGTTAACGTTCTGACGGGTAGCGACGAGGCTGCCGCCGAGAGCGTCGACGCACTCGCCGCCGCGCGCGCGATCGCCGAGCTCAAGGTGCAGCCGCGCCCCGTGTCGCTCGCCTACGAAGCGTCGCCCGTCATGGATATCATCCTGGGCGCCGCCAAAGAGGGCGCATCGCTCTACGCCGTCACCGATCCCGCGGGCATCACGCATCGCGTGTGGGAGGTCAAACGCAAGGACGCTGTTGCCGCCATCCGCGCCATGCTCGATCAGGCGCCCGACCCGGTGTTCGCCGGTGACTCCGCCTATGCCGCCGCGCTGGCTGGGGCATCGCAGATTCTGGCCGACGAGGCCCGCGCCGCCGGCGCCTACTCTGGCAAAGAGCCGTTCAACTTTGCTGTAACCGTGCTGTTCCCCGCCGCGCAGGTCAGCGGCGGCGCGCCGCAGGTTCCGACGGGTCTGCTTGCTCACCAGATCTCACGGTTCTAGCGGACTCGAACGCGAAGCGGGAAACCTAGCATCCAAATAAACAAGGGGCGGAGATGCAGCAAATGCATGCATCTCCGCCCCTTTCGCATCAAACAATTATGTCGGCGATCCGCATCGCCACGTCCGCGCTACCCGCGCTGTGGGCCTGCCGCCGCCACGAGCGGCTCAAGCCCCAGCTCACGCGCATAATCCTCCTGCGTAAAGACTTCGACCAGGTCAAACGTATCGGTCGCATCGTCAAACGTAAAATGCAGCACCGAGCAGTTGCCCGGCACGCGCTCGCGCTCGTCTGCCGCCGCTCCCCTGGAGTGGTCCAAAAACTCCTTGATGGCCGAGGCGTGGCTCACCGCGAGCACGCACGAATGGTCCGAGCGCCGCATGAGCTCGGTCAGCGTCGCCACCATGCGCCCGCGCACCTGCATCTGACCCTCGCCGCCAAACTGGCGATAGAAATCGCGCCACGGGCGCTCGGGCATCAGCATCACGCGCTCGGCTTCAAAATCGCCAAAGAACCACTCGCGTAGGCCGTCTAGGCGCCCGTAGGCAAGGCCCGGCCACAGGTTAGCGATAGTCTGCTCGGTGCGATGCAGCGTCGAGGTGTAGGCATGATCGGGCTCAATGCCGCGCGCACGCAAAAACATGCCGGCGCGCGCCGCCTGATCGCAACCCAGCTGCGTGAGCGGCGAGTCGCTCCAGCCCTGAATAATGCGCTTGAGGTTAAATAATGTCTGCCCGTGACGGACCAGATACAGGTCTTTCATAGCCAAGTTTCCCTTTCATCCAAAACCGCCGGATCACGCCGAAATGGCGCGCAACTACACCAGCACATCGGCAAGCGGACGCTTGGGAACGTGGTGCACCTGCGCCTCGTCGCGCCAGTAATTGATAGAACCATCCGGGTTGGAGTCGA
>ERZ1034939.411-NODE-411-length-28214-cov-11.033737_pt1 | contig 28214 bp, 29 predicted proteins | sample MGYA00520626_ERZ1034939 | MGnify/ENA primary metagenome ERZ1034939 (study PRJEB33766, sample SAMN09781751) | gut metagenome | biome: gut microbiome | host: Homo sapiens | place: Madagascar | study: EMG produced TPA metagenomics assembly of the PRJNA485056 data...
GAGAAAAACACCGTGCAGGAGACGCTGATCCTCCCGCTGTATTCCCGGAAGCTGTGTACGGAGTTGTACCCGAACCTTTACAGGGATGAAACAGCGGTTCGCCTGCTCGACCAGATCGACTACGACTTTTCAGAGGCAGAGAAAAACTCCCGCAGCCTGATGCAGCGCTTTGGTGCGCTGGAGGTGGCCACACGGCAGAGTGATCTTGCTTTCGAGGTGCGGGATTACCTGAAAGGCCACCCCAATGCGGCGGTGGTCAATCTGGGCTGCGGGCTGGACAACACCGGCAGAACCTGCGACAACGGTAGATGCAAGATCTACAATCTGGACTTCCCGGATGTGATTGCCTTGCGGCAGCAGCTACTGCCCGCCGGGGATCGAGAACAAAATATCCCCTGCGACCTGAAAGACACCGCATGGTTTAGCAAAATCGATGCCTCCCGCGGGGCGGTGTTCTTTGCCTCCGGCGTGTTCTATTATTTTCTGACCGAGCAGGTCAAGGCACTGGTGCAGCGAATGGCAGACGCTTTCCCCGGCGGTGTGCTGGTGTTTGATGCGGCGAACCGAACGGCGGTAAAGATGATTGCCAAGACATGGCTCAAGAGCGCGAAGATCAAGGATGTGGGCGCGTATTTCGCGGTTTCCGACGCTCCCAAAGAGATTAGTGCGTGGGATAGCCGCTTGCAGGTCACCAGCCGGGGCTACATGCTGGGTTACAACGATTTGAGGGACTCTTCTGTCAGCTGCTTTTTCCGGTTTCTCGCAAGGGTCGGTGACAACGGGATGAAAATGCAAATCGTGAAAATAAGATTTTGAGAGGCGAAAACGAAGCGCATTCACTTTGACGTCGAAGAAGACGGCTTTTACGGCGCATATTGGGCGTGCAAGGACACGCATACAGCAGCGGGCACGGATTCAATTGAAACCGTGCCCGCTATCTGATACTATATTATTTTATCGAATGTATGTTCTATTCCCACTCGATGGCGTCGGTTCTGCCGTCCCGTCACTCCAGTTACACCCAGTTTTCGGCATCGACACGGAACGCGTGCCGCCGAATGACGCGATGTCTCGTTTCGTCGGCTTCGGGGACAAAAGCTGGGACAACCTCAAAAACTTTTTTCAAACTCAGGGCTTTGAGTTTTTGTTTTTGTCCCAAAGTGCGCGGCGGGTCGCCTTTGGAGGCTCGATGGCGCCGAAAACGCCCGTTTTGAAACTCAACCGCCCTTTTGCCCGCAAGCCGCCAGCTGCAATCGCAAGTGAATTAACGCGGGTGGCTTGCGCGCCATTTGCAAAACCCCAGGTCGCAGGTCTTCGCCATTCGTGAACAAAGTGAGTAGTCTCAGGTGGCTTGCTTATGAGTTGGCGAACGGGCCTTCAGGATTCAGGGCAAACATGCTGGTAGAATAGGATTCTCAAATCAATGACAGGAGACCGAGCATGGCCGAACCCCACGATAGGAAGCCGATCCTCACGATCGAGCAGCAGATAGAGCACCTCAAGCAGAAGGGCGTAGCCTTCGAACTGTGTTCCGAGGAAGAGGCCGCGGACTACCTGCGCGACAAGTGCAACTTCTTCAAGCTCGCATCCTACCGCAAACTCTTCTCGAAATACGAGGGAGGCCCGCGCGACGGCCGCTACGTAGACCTCGACTTCGGCCAGCTGCGCCTGCTCGCGGCGCTCGACCAGGAGCTGCGCCACGCCCTGCTCGGCATGACGCTCGACATCGAGCATTTCCAGAAGGTGACACTGCTTCGCGAGATGGAGGACCGTGGAGAGGACGGCTACGCCATCGTGGCCGACTACATGGCATCGCTTACCACTGCAAACAGGGAGTACCGCCTGCGCGAGCTCAAGATGAGCGGCCGCAGCCCCTACAGCTCGAGCCTCTACGCGAAGTACTCCGGCGACATGCCTGCCTGGGCCTTCCTTGAGCTCACCTCGTTCGGCACCCTCATCGACTTCGTGCGCTTCTGCGCCAGGCGATGGGGCGACAGGCGCCTCGAGGCCTCCCACTACGACCTCAAGCGCGTGAAGTCCGTCCGCAACTGCGCCGCGCACGGCTCGTGCCTGATCAACTGCTTCGCCGAGAGGGGCGCCGCCCGGGGCTCGGCGTCCAGCGGCGTCTCCCGAAGGGTCGCCGCCGTGGGGATTCCCAAGGCGACCAGGAGGAAGTGGATGGGGAATACGGCCATGCAGGAGGTCGCGACCGTGCTCGTGGCGCACTCCGGCTTGGTACCCGAGGGCTCCTCGCGCTCGCGCGCCGCATCCGAGCTCGCCGAGATGTTCGCCAGGGCCGACGGCGAAACCGAGGCGCTGCCCGACAAGGGGCCCGACGCCGCAGCTCGCTCCGCGCTCGAGTTCCTTCGCAGGTTGACAGAATCGCTCGGGTTGGTAGAATAGCCTGCAGATAGCAAAACCTTCACGGTTTTAGGGGCGGACTTGCGCAAGCGACTCTGCCCTATTTTTATATTCACTCGCTATAGGAGACGGATGATACCTGGGTCAATGACAGAACTGAGAAGCCCGGAATAATGGAGCCAGTTAGAAACCCTCGGGTTTGCGGGGCGGGATCGTGAGAGCGATTCTGCCCTATTTTTTTCCTCCGTCTGCCCCAACCAAGTAGTTCGAAGATAGCCTGTAGGTGTCCTCGTGGGCGCCTTTTATTTTCAGGGAATCGGCCGCTTCATGAACGAGCGACCGGCTTGACCTAGATCGAACCGCCTTCATCTCCGTCTAGGCGCCGGCAATCAACATCGTGAATCCGCGCGTGCTACAATGCGGGCACCAGAGATGAAAACACAGTCCCCGTCGGGTAGTCGTGGGCGTGCGGGAGTCCGCATCAGTAACCTGCCTCCTTGGTTGTCCCTTCTCTGCATGGTCATCTACATAAAGGAGGAACCAGCCATGCAGATCAGCGTGTCGTCCACCCTGACCGTATATCACGACGGCCAATTCTGGGTCGGGCTGGCGGAGCACGTCGAGGACGGCAGATACGGCGCCGCCCGCATCGCCTTCGGCGCAGAACCGTCCAATGAGGAGATCCTGCGATTCGTTGTCAGCAAATGGGCGAAGCTCTCGTTCTTCTGCCACGGTCCGGCCGAGGCGAGCAAGCCCGCGAAGAACCCCAAGCGACGCGCCCGCGAGGCGGCGAAAGCCCTCAAGCAGCCGGCGATGAGCACCAAGGCGCAGCAGGCGCTCGCGAATCAGCGGGAGACGATGAAGCGGAAATCGGCTCAAGCAAGAAGCCAGCGTCGCGCGGATGAGGCGGAGGCGCGCTTCGAGCAGCGAAAACTGAAGCGCAAACAGAAGCATCGCGGTCATTGATACCACCATCAACCCATATATAGCAGCAGGCGTAGCTTCGATTGAAACTACGCCTGCCACCTGGTGCTATAACGTTATACAGAACGTATGTTCTATACCCACTCGATGACTAACCCAGTCCGAGCACTACCGATGCGTGTCGCGTCATACCGCCTAAGAGCCGATTCGTTCAGAAAAGGTTCAGGGGGATCGTCGAGTTTATTGCACCCTCGCGTTTTACAAAAGAGAGTACAAGGCCCTTTAGCTCGAATTATTGCATTTAGAACCCAGCCGCTCATCCATCCTAGCTTGCCCAAACAGCCCTCCCGCGATGTCCATGTTCCAACGGATGGGTACCATTTATCCGGGTGCACCTGGGGCAACGGGCCAGCAGGCCCGCGCAAGGTCGCTCGCATAACACGCAACATCAAACACGACAGAAGAGGCGAACGACAGATGCCGGACCCCGGACGACAGCACCGCGGAAGACGAGCATTCCGACCACAACCGAACAACTCCAGCTACTAGGCAGGCGCCCGCATGGGCGCCTTTTACTTTTCAGGGACTTAGCTGAGAGCTAAGGCACGCGGCTCATGGCCGTTTCGTGAAGGCACGACCAGCTCGACCCATCTCGACCCGTCTCCGCTCCCGCCGTGCTCACCAATCGACATCAGGCGGTTCAATCGTCGCGCAGACGAAAAGGGACACGGTGCCGTGCGGTGTGCTCGCGCGGTGCCGCACGGGAAGATTGGAGGAACCATGGCACACACAGCCGAATGCGCCGCGCCCGAGGGAAGCCAAGATCGCGACGAATGGATGACGGTAATCGAGATGCAAGAGTACATGAGGGCGAGCCGAAACAAGGCATACGACCTCATCTGGTCGGGAGAGATCGACTCGTACAGGCTCGGAAGGAAGCTCCTGGTGTCGAGGGCGTCAGTGGACGCCTACATCGAGTCGAGGAGCGGCAGGAAATGACGGCGGCGACCGCCCCAGGAGCCGCCCGCGGCCGGGCACGCGAGGGAGCCTCGAGACGAAAGGAGCTCGAGGACGACCATGACCAAGAGCATTAGCAGGAGCCAGGTGAGGCTCATCGCATCGACCAACGCGATATTCGGCGCCGACGAGGCGTGCGCGATGCTGCGCATCAGCCGCGACGCCATGTACCGGCTCGCCAAGGACCCCGACGACCCGTTCCCGATCCGCTACATCGGCGGCAAGACTCGCGACGGCATCGTGCTGCACGACGAGCTCGTCGCATGGGTCGAGCGCAACAGCGTCGTCGGCTCGCCCAGAAGGGGCTAGCGCCGATGGCGGCCACAGGCCCGAAGGGGCGCGACGGCCCCTCCCCGCGCGAGTTCACGACGGTACGGCACTTCATGATGGCGGACCTGGGCCTCTCCGGCCTTCCCCTGCTCGTCTACGCGCGCATCTTCGGCTTCTGCGACGCCGGGTGCGGCTACTTCGAGAGCAAGGGCGGCCTGGCCCGCTTCCTCAACGTGCAGGAGCGCAGCGTCCACCGCGCCATCCGCGACCTGCTCGACCGGGGCCTCATCGAGGAGTGCGGCGTGCACGCCCCGGCACGCGGGCACGCCACCAAGCGGTACCGCATCGTGCGCGAGAGGCTGCCGCCCGGAGCGCTGGCAACCCCTGACGGTTCGTCAGGGTTCCCGGCGCGAAAGGGTGACGAAATGACAGGGTTCGCCGCGAACAAGGGTGACGAACCGTCAGGGCTCGCAGCCCGAACCCCTGACGAGATGACAGGGAAACCCCTGACGATTTGCCACCCAATAAGCAAAAGGGACAACAAGGACTTCAGAAGATAAGGAAGGGGCGCCCGATGGACCGAGCGGGACTCATCACCCTGGAGCAGGCCCGGGCGGCCGGGCTCTCCTTCGACGAGCCGGAGCCGAGGGCGTGCCCGCACTGCGGCGCCGCCCTCGATCCGCTCGGCGCGGCGCTGGCGGGCAGGGTCGCCTGGATCTCCGCCGCCCCCTGCCCGTGCGAGGGCGCGGCTCGTGAGCGGGAGGCCGAGGCGCGAAGGCGCGCGGCCCTCGCCGCCAAGGAGGAGGCCGCCCGCCGGGAGAAGGCGCTCTCGCGCGCGGGCATCCCCAGGCGCTACCGGGCCGCCGAGGCCGACCGCCCCGAGTTCGCCGAGTACATCGCCTCGTTCGCGGGCAACGGGGGCGCCGGGCTCTACATACACGGGGGCGTCGGCGCCGGCAAGACGCACTCCGCCTCCGCCATGGCCAGGCTGTTCGCCGAGGCCGGCTACGACGTCGCCTTCACGACGGCCAAGGGCATGCTCGAGCGCGTGAAGGCCACGTTCGACGAGGGCGGCACCGAGGCCGCCGTCGCGCGGTACGCCAAGTGCGACGTCCTCGTGCTCGACGACCTCGGCAAGGAGGACGCGACGGAATGGTCCGTCGGCACCGTGTTCAGCGTGCTCGACGCGCGCTACGAGGACATGCGCCCGACCATCGTCACGTCGAACTACGCGCCGGGCGCGCTGGCGGACAGGCTCGCAAGGCGCGGCGAGCGCGTCACGGCAGAGGCGATCGCGAGCAGGATCTCCCAGACCTGCAGGCCCGTCTACCTGGGCGGAAGGGACAGGCGCCGGCTCGGCTAGCTTGTGCGCTTCCCGTGGAGGCGCGGACGGCTCGACCCAGCTCGACCCATCGCGGGCGGCCCCGGTCGCCGCCGCAATCGAAATCGCTATACACGTCTTGGGCGGCGCCGACGCGCCAGCACGCACGCCTGCTCCGACTCGCACCGTGCCCCCATCGCGAGGACGCCGCCCGCCAAGCAACAAACGAAAGGCGGAGGGCCCATGGACGGCTTCGAGAGGATAACCGGCCGCGAGCACGACGGGCTCGTGGAGAAGTGCCAGGAGAACGGCTGGCTCAAGGTCGGCGGCTTCGACTGGCAGGACGACCCGTTCCTCGAGGAGTACCCCTACGAGTTCTCCCGCACGGAGAGCGTCGACAGGCTCCGCGAGGCGCTCGGCTCGGGCAACTGGGCCATACGCCAGGGGTTCTGCTACCGCGACCTCGCGTTCATCCAGCAGGTGAACGGCGGCGACGAGTGGTGGACGCTCAAGCGCGACGGCGACGCGTGGACCGGCTTCGAGAGCTGGAGCTTCGGCGCCATCGCCCAGGAGCCCGAGCGGTTCGAGCGCGCCATGCGCGACATGTGCGAGGCGACGCCGGAGCAGTGCCGCAGCGGCGAGTGGGCCCATCTGCACGAGAAGGCTCCCGAGCCGCTGGCGCAGCGCGCCGCGTCCGCCCGCGAGGCGAGCCGCGCGCACGCCGGGCAGGAAGCCCGCGCCCCAATGGCGCGCGAGAGGGCCGTCGGGGCCGAATAGGGACGACCGGGGCGCGAAGGCGCCCCTTTTCATCTCGACTGGAAGGGAGGCGCGGGATGGCGAGCGACTACGGGGACGAGGCGGGCGGCAAGCTGCTCGACTGGATGCTGAGGATCGGCCAGGAGGCCGGCGCCGAGGCAATGGCGCGCAGCGCGAGGGAGCTCTCCGAGCGCCTCGCGGGAATCCGCGGGACCATCGCCGGCGGGCGCGCCGAGGCCATCGCGGCCGACGGCGCGCCGACCTACGCGAAGCTCAGCCTCGAGGAGCTCTCGGGGCTTCCCGAGTACGCGACGATCAAGGAGGTCGTCTCCGACAAGCTGCGCGCCGCGTCGGTCGAGCACCACATCATCCCCGGCGGGGGCCGCGACTGGCTGCTCTTCAAGGTGGAGGACGCCCCCGAGGTCGACGAGGCCTTCCGACAGCTCGAGCAAGAGACGGGAAAGGCCGCCGAGCGCGCAAGGGAGAGGCTCTCCGAGATAGCCGAGAGGCGCCAGGCGCCCGAGCGGCTGGCCGAGCGCGCCGAGCGGGCGCGCGAGGCGTCGAGGGCCCACAGCCAGGGCATCGGCCGGGACCGCGGCCCGCGCCAGATCGAGGGGCCCGAGAGATGAGGTGGCAGGCGGCGGCCGCGCTGGCCGCGGCGGCGTTCGCCGCGGGGGACTTCGCGGCCGCGGCAATCGCGGCGTCGGGCGCGAACCCGATCCTCGACCCGGAGGCCGCCATGGCGGCGATCCCGGCAGCGCTCCGCGCGGGGCGCGTCTTCTCCGCGGAGGCGCTTCCCCTGTGCGCCGGGACCGCCTGCGCGTGCGGCGCGCTCATCGCCTGGGCCCGCTCACTGGGGACCAAGGGGGCCCGGCGCGACGGCGAGGAGCACGGTAGCTCCAGGTGGGCCACGCCTAAAGACATCGCGCCCTTCGGCGACGCCAAGGACCCCGACAACAACATCATCCTCACCGACAACGCGCGCATCCGCCTCGTGAGCCGCAGGTTCGACCTCTCCACCGACACCAACGACAACGTGCTCGTGGTTGGAGGACCCGGCACCGGCAAGACGCGCTACTACGTCAAGCCGAACCTCCTGCAGGCCAACGCCAGCTTCTTCGTGACCGACCCGAAGGGCACGCTCATCCGCGAGATGGGCGGCGCGCTGGCGGAGCTCGGCTACGAGATCCGCGCGTTCGACACCATCGACTTCACGCGCTCGATGCGCTTCAACCCCATAGCCTACATACGCGACGAGGCGGGCGTCATCCGCTTCGCCCGCGGCATCGTCGCCAACACCGAGGGCGAGGCCGACCACAAGGGCGACCCCTACTGGGAGAAGGCCGAGCGCCTGGTCTACACCGCGCTCACGGCCTACCTCGTCATGCACTGCGAGCCTGCCGACCGAAACCTCGACGGGCTGCTCACGCTGCTCTCGCTCGCCGACGCCCGCGACGACCCGGGCTACATGAGCCCGCTCGACATGGTGTTCCGCGAGCTGGAGACCGGCGAGCGCTACGTCAGGCGCGGCGGCGCCTCGGCGGAGGGCGGATCGCTGCGCGGCTTCGCCGAGGAGGACGGCGCGTGGGAGTGGGTCAAGGTCCGCGAGCCCGCGCCCCCCGACGACTTCGCGCTCGCGAGCTACCGCGAGTTCCGCGTGGCCGCCGGCGACACCATGAAGTCGATGCTCTCGAGCTGCAACGTCCGCCTGAAGCCGCTGTCCATCCGCGCCGTGCGCGACCTCACCTCCAAAGACGAGCTCGGCCTCGCCCACATGGGCGACGAGGGCGCCAAGGTCGCGCTCTTCGCGTCCATGAGCGACACCGACTCGACCTTCGACTTCCTGTTCGCCCTGCTCATGGACACAGCCGTGAGCGCGCTCTGCGCCGAGGCGCTCGAGGCGCACGGCGGCTCGCTGCCCACGACGGTGCACTTCGTCTTCGACGAGTTCGCCAACATCGGGCGCATACCCGACTTCGAGCGGACCATCGCCGTCACCCGCAGCCGGAACATCGCCGTCTCGATGATCGCCCAGTCTCTCTCGCAGCTGAAGGAGACCTACGGCGACAACAACGCCGAGACCATCGTGAACGCCTGCGACACGCTGCTCTACCTGGGCGGAAAGGCGAACGAGACCAACGAGGAGATCAGCAAGATGGCCGGCAAACAGACGGTGGCGAGCGAGACGCAGAGCGACTCGCGGGGCGCCGGCTGGACCCGGACCGTGAACCGCGGCATCTCCGAGCGCGACCTCATACAGCCCGCCGAGGTGGCGCGCATGCCGCGCGAGGACGCGCTCGTGCTCGTGAACGGGTGCATGCCGCTCATGGACCGGAAGTACCGGCTCGAGCGCCACCCGCGCTCGCGCCTGCTCGAGGAGGCCGCGCGCCGCGGCCCGTTCGACTTCGCGGAGTACCGCAGGCAGAAGGAAGGCAACTCGTGACGGGGCCGCGGCGGGCGCGGGCCTCCCCCGCCGCGGGGGAGGAACAGCAAGGAACATCGTCAACCGAAAGCAAAGGAGAGCAGCATGCTCGCAAACGTCATCAAGCTCGTGTCGGGCTGCGTGACCTTCCTCGGCGGCTTCCTGGTCGTGTGGGGAGCGGTCTCGCTCGGCCTGGCCATCAGGGAGCAGCAGGGCGGCCCGCAGATCGCGACCGCCATATCCACCATCGCCGGCGGCGCGATCATCATCGCCGCGTCGGTCTACTTCGGTCAGCTGGACACGTCCTGGCTGCCGGCATAGGGGGCGTCGCGGATGGCGCTCAGGATACCGGTGCAGAAGGACATCGGCGAGTACGAGGAGAAGATCGTCGGGAAGATGAGCCTGCGCACGCTCGCATGCGTGTCGCTCGGCTTCGGCAGCGCCGTCGGGGCGGCGGCATTCGTCCACCTGGGCCTGCACGCCGACGTCGCGGACGCGGCCTTCCCGATCATGCTCTGCAGCATGCCGTTCTGGCTCGCCGGGTTCTGGCGGCCCTTCGGCATGCGCGCCGAGGAGCTGCTGCCGCTTTTGGCGGCCCACGAGCTCTCGCCGCAGCTGCTCGCGTACGAGCCCTGCCTCGCCGGGAGCCTCCCCGAGGGCTCGCCGCGCCCGGGCCGCCCGGGACGTCGCGCGAGGCGCAGGGCAAGGAAGAAAGGAGCCGAGCTCTATGAGCCGAGCAAGAACCAACAAGGAGAATAGGCCGAAGCGCCCGAGCACCCTCGGGCTGCTCCTCGGCGGCACGGGCGGGCGCAAGGACGCCTCGAAGGGCGCGGAGGCCGAGCGGCAGAGGCGCCGCCGGGAGCGCGACCGCTCGAGCGAGATGGCCGCCTACGTCGGCTACGACGCCATGTACAGGGACGGCATCGCCCAGGTGATGCCGGGGATGTTCAGCCAGACGGTCGAGTTCTCCGACATCAGCTACCAGTCCGCGCGCAAGGAGGCGCGCGAGACGGCCTTCACCGTGATGAGCTCGCTGTTCAACTACTTCCCGGCGGACTCCCACGTGCAGCTCCAGGTCGTGAACGCGCCCATCCCCGCCGACGAGGTCGGCCGCAAGGTCTTCTTCGAGCCCGGGGAGCGCGCCACCTCCGGGCTCGCCGAAGAGTACAACCGGATCCTCAACGACAAGATGCGCGAGGGCGTCTCGAACCTCGTGCGCCACCGCTACCTGACCTACGCCGTGGGCGCCGACGACGTCGACGCCGCGGTGCCCAAGCTCGCGCGCATCCGGGGAGACGTGGAGCAGACGCTCGCGCGCATACGCTGCTCGTCGCGCGCCCTCGACGGCGCCGAGAGGCTCGAGCTTTTGCAGGGGCAGCTGCGCCCGGGGTCGCGCTTCGAGTTCTCCTGGGACAAATTGTCCCCGACGTCGGGCGCGCGCACGAAGGACTTCGTCATGCCCTCCACGCTCGACTTCAAGCCCGAGGGCAGGTCCGACTGCTTCCGCAGCGACGGGCGCTACGGCGCGGTGCTCGCGGTGCGCAGCTTCGGGTCGGTCATCGAGGAGACCTACCTCGCCTCCATCATCGACCTGCCGCTGCCGCTCAACGTGACGCTGCACGTGCAGCCCATCGCGCAGAGCGAGGCGCTCGCGCTCGTGAAGCGCCAGATCGACTGGATGGACAAGGAGATCATCGACGAGCAGATGAGCGCCGTGAAGAAGGGCTACGACTACCAGATCCTGCCGCCCGAGCTGCGCTTCTCGAAGGAGGAGGCCGAGGAGCTGCTCGACTTCCTGCGCAACAAGTCCGAGCGCCTGTTCGTCTACACAGGCCTCGTCTACACCTGGGCCGACAGCCTCGAGGAGCTCGACCGCCGCGTCCAGCAGGTGACGAGCGTCGCGCAGGGCTGCACGATCGGCCTCGAGCCGCTCCACTTCCGGCAGCGCCAGGCTCTCAACTCGGTGCTCCCGCTCGGTGACAACCACGTCACCGTGAGCCGCTACCTCACCACGGGGCAGGTGGCCATGCAGATGCCCTTCGCCAGCCAGAGCCTCGACGAGGCGGGCGGCGGCTACTACGGGCAGTCCAAGGAGAGCGGGAACCTGGTGCTGTGCGACCGTAAGCGCCTGGCGAGCCCCATGGGCTTCGTGTGCGGCAAGCCCGGCTCGGGCAAAAGCTTCTCGGTCAAGCGCGAGATAACCAACACCGTTCTCGCGCACCCCGAGGACGAGGTCGTGATCTTCGACCCGGCCGGCGAGTACGGCAACCTCGTCGGCGCGCTCGGCGGCGCGAACGTCGAGCTCGCCCCGGGATGCTCGGCGGTGCTCAACCCCCTCGACACCGCCGACGTCGCGGACCGCGCCGACGCCGCCAAGCTCGCGTACAAGACCGACGCGGTGCTCGCGCTCTCGAGCGCGCTCATGGCCGAGGGCCGCGAGGGCCTGCCTGAGCGCGACCGCTCGATCATCGCCCGCTGCGTCGGCGAGGCGTACCGGGAGTGCGCGAGGGACGGCCGCCTGCCCACGCTCGGCGACTTCCACGCGGCGCTGCTCGCTCAGCCCGAGCCCGAGGCCGCCGACATCGCGCTGCGCTACGAGCGCTACGTGAAGGGCGCGTTCTCCTTCTTCAACGGCCAGAGCAACGTGGCGCTCGACAACCGCATCACCAACATCGACATGCACGGCCTCGGCCAGAACATGCGCGTGTTCGGCATGATCACGGCGCTCGAGATGGTGCGCAACCGCGTGATGGTCACGCCGCCGCGCCCCAACTACACCTGGCTCTACATCGACGAGGTGCAGAGCCTCTTCGCGCACCCGACGGTGGTCGAGTACTTCGCCCGCCTGTGGCGCGAGGGGCGCAAGTTCGGCCTCATCTGCACCGGCATCAGCCAGAACACGAGCCACATGCTGGCCAACGCCGAGGCCCGCGACATGGTGCTCAACTCCGAGTTCTTCCTGCTGCACAAGCAGTCCACCGCCGACCTCGACGCATGGGCGGAGATGCTCCAGCTCTCCGCCACGGAGCGCGGCTACATCGGCGACGCCGTCAAGCCCGGCGAGGGGCTGCTCATCAGCGCCGGGATCCGCGTGCCCATCACCGACGACTTCCCGAAAGGCCCGCTCTACGACCTGTGGAACACCAAGCCCGCAGAGGTCGCCGAGCGCGAGATGCGCCGGGCGGCGCGAGAGGCGGAGGAATAGGAATGGCCGTCCCGAGCGAGGGCGGCGGGATGCTCGAGGTGGTCGGGGCGCGGCGCCGCGACGTGCTCACCGCGGGCGACGTCGCGGAGACCGAGCGCGACGCCCTGGGAAACGTCTCGGAGGGAGCCGGCCCGCTCGACGAGGCGGGAGGCCCCGCCGCAACGGCGAAGGGGCGCCCGTCCAGGCCCGACGCCCCGGAAGGCGGGCTCGGGGACAAATTGTCCCAACCCGCCGGCGACCGGCGCGCGGCGGCCGCGATGCGCTCGCGCGTCGAGGCGGCGAAGCTGGCGATCGCCCGGGAGGCCGTCTCCCAACTCGACGACTCGGAGGAGCTCGAGGGCGCCTCGGGCATGTACGACGCGGGGCGCGCGGCCAAGAAGGCCGCGGGAAGGCTGCGGCAGAGGAAGGCGAAGAAAGCAGCCCAAGGCAGCCGCAAGGCGGCGACCGCCCTCGGCGCCCCAAAGGGAGGCGCGCGCGGCCCCGAGGCAGCCGGCGCGACCGCCCCGGCCAAGCACCAGGCGGCCCAGGCGGCCGCGCAGGCGTCGGGCGAGGCGGCCCGCGCCGCGGGGTCGAAGGGCGCCGCCTCCGCGATCGCGGGCGCGGTCTCGGGCGCCGCGCCCGCCCTGCTCGGGGCGGTGGCCGGCATCGTGGCCTTCGTCGCCTGCGCGCTCGCCGTCGCGCAGCTGCTGAGCGCGCTGTTCGGCTTCTGGGACGACGCGGCCTCCAAGCGGGGCCTCGAGGGGCTGCCGCCCTACATCACCTACGAGATGGTCGAGGCGGCGCTCGAGTGCCAGGAGGAGTACGGGCACCCGGCGGGCTGCACCATAGCGCAGATCATCCAGGAGTCCGGCCAGGGCGACCGCATGAGCCAGCTCGCAGAACGCGACCACAACCTCTTCGGCATGAAGTGGTGGTCGGGCTACGCGGGCTGCCCCGAGGTGGCCGGCAAGGCGAACTGGGCCACCAGCGAGGAGTACGTGCCCGGCGAGCACACCCAGATCACGGCGAGCTTCATCCGCTTCACCGGCGACGCCGAGTGCATCCGCTTCCGCAGCAGGGTCTTCCTGCAGGCGGAGCGCTACTCGGGCAACGCCCTCATCCGCGAGGCGGTCGAGAGGCGCGACTCGGACAGGATGGCCGAGGGGCTCAAGGACGCCGGCTGGGCGACCGACTCGTCCTACGTCGAGTCCCTGAAGTCGATCATGGCGCAATGGGGCCTCTACAGGTTCGACTCCATGACGGTCGAGGACCTGAAGGACGCATCCGCGAGCGGGAACGCGATCGTCGAGGCGGCGTACAGCCAGCTCGGCGTGCCCTACGTGTGGGGAGGCTCGACCCCCGGCAAGGCGCTCGACTGCAGCGGACTCACGCAATACTGCTACGCGCAGGCGGGCATCCGCATAAGCCACTACACGGGTTCCCAGTACGAGGAGCTCAGGCGCATACCGCTCTCGGAGGCGAAGCCCGGCGACATCCTCTACCGCTCGGGCCACGTGGCCATCTACATCGGCGACGACAGGTACATACACGAGCCGCGAACGGGCGACGTGTGCCGCATAGCGAGCGGCATCGGCAGCTTCAGCTGCGCGCTCACCGCGAGATAGGAGAAACCAATGCAGGAAAAGTCAAGGGTCATGGCCGCCGTCGCGGCAAGCGCGCTCACCGTGGCGCTCGGCGCGGGCGCGGCGCGCTGCGCCATCGCCCCGCAGGAAGGCGCGCAGGATAGTCCACAGGAGCAAGAGCAGCCCGCGGCTGCAGGCGCCGACGCGGCAACCGGGAAGGCCACCTCGGGCGCCGAGGCGCTCTGGAACACCGCATGGACGGGCGCCGACGACCCGACAGCCACGCTGCGGATCGTCGAGGGCGCCATGGTGGAGAGCGCGGGCGGCACCGAGCGCGCCTGGTTCTTCTCGGCCGAGGAGCCCTCCGAGGCCGGCGGCGTGCTCAGCATACCCATCGAGGTCAAGGGAACCGGCGATAAGGCGGGAGGCCTGTCGCTCATCCAGGTCTCGGGCGACGGGGGCGCCCGCACCCTGGCATGCGACCTCCTGACGCAGGCCTACGTGCCCCAGAAGGCGCAAGTCGGAGCGTTCTCCGTGACCGGCACCGACGACCGCCTCTCCGAGGCGCTTGGCGCAGACGTCGCCGCCATCGAGGAAGCCGTCGCCAGGAAGGCGGCGGAGGTGTCCCCGCAGGCGACGGGAGCCACCTGGGACAAGGAGGTGTGGCTCGACTACGCCGGAAACGTCGCGTCGACGACCTTCACGCTCGACGACCCCGCCTCGACGGTGGTCACCGTGGTCTCGCGCGGCGGCTCGCTGGAGGCGATGTAGCCGTGCGGGCGCTTGAATCGCAACGCCGAAGGGCGTTCGCCATCTCCGCCGCGACGGCATTCGCCCTCTGCGCGCTCCTGCTCGTCCCCGCGCAGCCGGCATACGCCGACATAGCCGGGGACGTCAACGAGTGGCTGTGCGGCCTTCTGCGCGACTGCTGCAACTGGATGTTCAAGGCGCAAACGGGCGTGCTCGGGTCGATCGGCGCGAACGGGATCCTCTCGGCCGACTTCGCGCACATGCTCACGAGCTCGAGCGACCTGACCATGCACGACGTCGCCAGGGGCGTATGGCAGGCTGCCATCCTGCCGATCGGGTGCGGGGTGCTCGGCCTGGTCTTCACTCTGAAGCTCATCGAGATCTCCCAGCGCATGGACGGCAGCCAGAGCCTTCCCGGCGTCAAGGAGGTCGTTTTCCTCCTCGTGTTCTTCGCCGTGTTCCTGTTCCTCATACAGAACAGCTTCGACCTGATGGCGTCGATCTACGAGGTCTGCGGGCTCGCCATCGACCGAGTCGAGGCGCTCTTCGGCGCCGGAGGCGCGCTCGACCTGCCCGAGGTGTCCGTCGTCACCACCGATGACGACATCCCGTCGCTCATCGCCATGCTCGTCGTGAGCCTCATCAGCTGGGTCGTGGTGCTGGCGGCCTACGTCGTCGCCCTCGTGGTCTGCTGGGCCCGCGCGCTCCAGCTCTACATCATGGCCGCGTTCGCCCCGATCCCGCTGGCGTTCCTCGGCATGGACGCCACGCGCCAGATAGGCCTCGGCTACCTGAAGAGCTTCGGGGCGGTCTGCATCGCCGGCGTCATCATCCTCGTGCTGCTCATATCGTTCCCGCTCGTGCTCGGCGGGCTCACCGGGGCGAACCCCGGGACGGGCACCCCGGCCGACGCGGTCGCAAACGGGCTCACCTACGCGCTGCAGTACCTGGCCATGTGCGCGCTGCTCATCCTGGCCCTCGTGAAAAGCGGCTCCTGGGCGCGCGACATCGTGAGCGGCTTCTAGCGGAAAAGCGAGGAAGGGGGCGGTCGCCATGAGATAGGGGCGCCGCGCCGGGGCACGCGTCCCGGCGGATGAAGACAAGGACCGATTGAAAACGAAAAGGAGGAAAGACATGGAAGAGAGGAAGAACGTGTACCTCTCGCTGCACAAGAGCTTCGTGCGCGAGGGCATCGAGTACACCGACCGCGCGACCGGCGAGGCCAGGACCTTCAACTCGGCGACCCTTCCCAAGGGCACCGTCGTCGACGGCGTGGACGTGGGAGGCTACGAGTTCAGCCCCATGTTCGTTAACGAGAGCCGCTTCAAGGGGGCCGACTTCCGAGACATACCGCTGCTCGCGAACCGCGAGGTGTGGCTGAGGAAGACGGTGATGGGCCCGGACGGCCAGCCCGAGCTCGACGAGGGCGGCCGCGCGGTCAAGGACACCGTGAAGGTCATGCCGGCGCAGCTCAAGGAGGCCGTTGACGCAGGGCGCTCGCGCTACCTCGCGGAGCGCGCCGAGCACGCCCGCCAGGCGAGCCGCGCCGCCGAGCACGAGGCGCCCCGCGCACAGCGAAGCGTCGAGAGATAGGGAGGCGGAAAGATGAACGCAGCGAAAGACTGCACCCTGCAGGAAAAGCTCCTCCGATGCGCCATGGCGCTCATCCTGGCGGCGGGGGCGCTGCTCGCCTCCGTGGCGGCCTCGCCCGCCTACGCCGCGCCGAGCACGGTAGACGTGTCCATCGGCGGCAAGATCCCCTACGGCGGCTTCGCCACCACGTGGATGAGCGCCGACGGCAACATCGCCTACTGCGCCGAGCCCTCGTCCCCGACGCCCGCGCCGGGCTCCTACTCGACGAGCCCCGTGCCGAGCGGCGACGTGACAGCGGCGATCTGGTACTCGTTCGGCTCTCCCGGCTTCGACGCGTCGATGTTCCCGGGCAGCTGGTACGACGGCGGCGGCTGGGACGACGCGAAGTACGCCGCGGCGAGCCATGTGCTCATCGCCTACGCCTACTCTGGGTCCGAGTCGGCTGCCACGCACGGCACGAGCGCCGAGTTCGCCTCCTGGGCGAAATCCGAGCTGATCGGCGGGACCTTCGCCAAGATGAAGGCGGGCGCCGGCAAGGTATCCGCCGGGTTCGAGGCGTTCTGCGTCAGGACCGGCGGCGGCTCCCAGACGCTCGTGAGCTTCAGCTGGTCCACGGGCGGAGTCAAGGTCGCCAAAACGGACTCCGAGGCGGGCGCGGAGCCCCAGGGCGACGCCTCGCTCGACGGCGCGAGCTTCTCCGTCGTTAACGAGACCGGCCGCTACGTGCTGGTCGGCGGCAAGTACTACGCCGACGGCGAGGTATGCGCCACGATCAAGACCGCGCCCGAGGACGGGTCGCACGTCGCCGCGACCGGCGCCGACGCACTTCCCGCAGGCAATTACCGCATCGTCGAGTCCGGCGCGCCCGAGGGCTACGACGCCAGCGACGCCTCCGTCACGTTCACCGTGAAGGCCGACGAGGTGCGCGACCTCACGGGCGACCCCGTGACCGACGAGGTCTTCCGCGGCGGCGTGCAGGTGACCAAGTCCGACAAGGAGCTGCAGGCGTCCGAGGCGCTCGCGGGCAGCGGCCACAAGGAGGCGCCTGGCGAGCACCCCGGCCTCGACGGGATCGAGTTCACCGTCACGAACCGCTCGGCGCACAAGGTCCTCGTTGACGGCGAGTGGCGCGAGCCGGGCGAGGCCGTGGCCACGCTGACCACCGCATGGAACGACGAGGCCGGCGCCTACACCGCGCAGACCGCGGCCGACGCACTGCCGTACGGGACCTACGACGTGCGGGAGACGGCGACGAACGGGAGCTACCTGCTGACCGACGGCGAGCCCCGCACCTTCGAGGTCCGCGCCGCTGGCGAGATCGTGAGCGCCTCCGCGGACGGCGCCGCGCTCGAGTTCCGCGACCAGGTGGTGCGCAACGACCTCGAGCTCTCCAAGAAGAGCGAGGCCGACAACGCCGGCCTCATGGTCCCGTTCGCCATCGAGAACGCGGCCACCGGCGAGATTCACGTGCTGGTCACGGACCGCAACGGCGACGCGTCGACCGCGAGCAGCTGGAACAGGCACTCGAGGGACACCAACGCCAACGACGCCCTGCTCGGCCATGAGGGCCCGATCGAGCCCGCCGACATGGACCCGAAGGCCGGCATCTGGTTCTCGCTCGGCGAGGACGGCTCCTCGGCGCCGGTCGACGACTCGCTGGCGGCACTGCCGTACGGCGCCTACACCATGACCGAGCTGCGCTGCGAGGCCAACGAGAGCCTCGAGCTCATCACCAGGAGCTTCTGGATCGAGCGCGACTCGACGGTCGCGAAGGCCGTGTGGATGGGCCTCGACGACCAGGAGGGCCCGCGCATCTCCACCACGGCAAAGGACGGGGCGGATGGCGACAAGGACGTCTCGGCCGACGCCGAGGCCAAGGTCGTCGACGCGGTGGCCTACGAGGGGCTGAAGGCCGGCGAGGCGTACGAGCTCTCGGCAACCCTCGTCGACAAGGCGACCGGCGAGCCCGTGGCCGACGCCTCGGGCAAGCCCGTGGAGGCCAAGGCCCAGTTCGAGCCCGCGCTCTCGACCGGCAGCCATGACGTCGAGATCTCCTTCGACGCGAGCCTGCTCGGCGGCCGCGACCTGGTCGTGTTCGAGAGCCTTCGCAAGGACGGTGCCGAGGTGGCGTCGCATGCGGACCTCTCCGACGAGGGACAGACCGTCCACGTCGCCGTCGAGGTGGGCACCCAGGCGGCGGACGCCGCCGACGGCGACCAGGTAATCGAGGCCGGCAAGGCCAAGGTCGTCGACACGGTGGCCTACAAGGGCCTCGTCCCCGGCAAGACATACATCGCCGTGGGCACGCTCATGGACAAGGGCACCGGAGAGCCGTTCCTCGACAAGGACGGCAACGAGGTGACCGCGCGCACGCCCTTCGAGCCCGAGGCGCCCTCCGGCACCGTCGAGGTGACCTTCGAGTTCGACACCGAGGGCCTGGCCGAGGGAGACGAGCTCGTCGTCTTCGAGAAGGTCCTGGACTCCGCCGGCAACGTCGTCGCGACCCACGAGGACATCGACTCCGCCGAGCAGAGCGTCGTCGTGGACAACCCCGACACGCCCGAGGTCCCCGAGGAGCCCTACGCCAAGACCGGGGCCGACGCCCCCGACGGCACCGGCTACGCCGTGGCCGCGGGCATCGCTCTGGCAGCTGCGGCGGGCGCGGGCGGAGCGCTCGCGTACCGCAAGCGCAAGACGGCCGGCGCAAGCAAGGACGCGGCAGCCGAAGAGCCTGCCGAAGAGCCGGAAGAGTAGCGGCGCCGCATCGATACCGAGCCGGAGGCCCTGGGCGCCCGCCCGGGGCCTCCCCTGCGAACGGGGGAGGACATGAACAAAGGGAAAGCCGCCACGGCGCTCGCCGTCGCCGTGGCGTTGCTGGCGCTGGCGGCGCTCGCCGTCCTGCCGCAGCCCGAGAGGAACCCGTACGGGGTGCACGAGGTACCCGCAACGGAAGAGGACACGACTATGGAGGTGAAAGAGACGGGAGGCGGAATCGACTGGGACGCCCTTCCCGCCTCCGTCGTCGCATGGGTGCGAGTGCCAGGCACGACCGTCGACTACCCGATCGTCCAGGGCCGGCAGGAATCGCCCGACTTCTACCTCACGCACGACGTCGGCGGCGAAAGATCCGCATGGGGCGCTCCCTACATCGACGCCGGGTGCGCGCAGGGCGCCGAGAGCCCGCTCGTCATCGTCTACGGGCACCACATGTCCGACGGCACCATGTTCGCGCCGCTCGCGCAGTACTCGTCGCGCGGTTTCGCCGAGGGGCACCGCACCATCCGGGTCTACACCCGCGAGAAGGAGATCGAGCTCGAGGTCTTCGCCGTGGACGTGGTCGACGCGAGCTCGGAGGGCAAGCGGACCGACTTCGCCGACGCGGCCGAGCTCGACGCCTACCTCGGGGACAAATTGTCCCGGTGCGAGGTCGTCCTGGAAGAGCCGTCGGACGTCGCGCAGGCCTGGGCCTTCGTGACGTGCAGTTACCAGACGAGCAACTCGCGCACCGTCGTCTACGCGAAGGAGGTGGAAGGATGGGATTCGCGCCCTTCGGAATAGGGCTCCTCATGGGGCTCCTCACGCTCACTGCCTACGCATGCTGCGCAGTCGGCGACGACGACCGGGACTAGTTGCCGAAAAACGAAATCGCAACTGAACCGAACGATCAAGCCCCTCGCTCCGTCGGACGAGGGGCTTGCACATGGTGGGATAATGAAGAGCACATGAGACGTGTCGTGCGTGCCGTGTTGCATCGGCTGCGCATGAGCGCCTTACACAAGGTTCGTTTACGTCAGGAGATACAGGATGGCGCTCAAATTCGATCTCGGGGAAGCCCTGTCCCAAGCTGCGCACGCCGCAGGAGAGGTGGCAAAAGGCGCATCGGCAACTGTCGAGTCCGCCGCCAAAGGCGTCGCGAATGCGGCCGAGGGCGCGGGGAACGCCATCGTCGATACGGCCGCCTCGGCATCCGAAGCCGTCGGAAGCGCCATGTGCTCGGCTGCGGAAGGCGTGTCGAGCGCCGGCGAGCAGATCGCGTCGTCCGATGCGGGCAAGGCGATCGCAGGGGCTGCGAACGCGGTAGGCGGAATCGCCGTCGGCGCCGCAATGGGTTTGGCCCAGGGGGCGTCGTCCCTTGCATCCGGCGCGGCGTCGACCGTCGAGGGCGGCATCAACGCCATCAAGGAGAACTCGTTCTCCGCGCGCCTCCGCAAGGCGCGCATCAAGGGGTTCCGTGACGGCATCAAGCAGGGGGCCTACCTTGCGGGCGAGAAACGTTACAACTTCATCTACGCCTACGTGGCGACGCTCTGCTTCCTGATGCGCTGCGACGGCGATTTCTCCCATGAGGAGCAGGAGTGGCTCGAGGACGGCCTCGACTACCTCAAGCTGGACGGCGGCCTTCCGGACGACGTGAAGGCGAAGGTGCAGGCAATCGCGGACAACGAGGGCTTGTCCTTCGACCAAGTCAAGGACTGCCTGGACAACGTGAGCATCGTGTCGCTGGGCTCCATCGCCGAGCAGCTGCAGGTCGCCGCGGCGGCGGACGGCGAGGTGACGGAGGAAGAGGAGCACGCTTGCAGGCTCTTCGCCGACTACATGGCCGCGAGGGCGGCATGCGTGGCGGTTGACGAGAACTGGGCCGAGCAGGCAGTCGAGAAATCCGTTCGCGAGTACGGCGAGAGCCTCGAGCGCATTGACCGTGAGTTCAAGGAGCGGACGAGGCTGCAGGACGCCGACGCGGCCTTCGTCGTCGCCGCGACCATGCTCCAGGTCGCCCGCGTGCTCGTCATCAACTCCCTGACGGAGGTCGAGCGGGCGGGAGCGGGCAACGCCAAGGAGGACGCCCTGCACAGCTTCCAGGGCCGCGTTTTCTCGGGCTTCGACGACGGGGCTCCGGCGGAATCGGGCCGCCTGTTCGCCTCCAAGAGCCACATCCTCTCCTCGCGAGGCGTGCCGTACGACGCGACACGTTACGAGGCTGAGAACCTCAAGATATTCAAGGGGGCGAACCACCGGTTCGCGACCCTCGGCCACGACCCGGTGCTCGGCCTCGTGTTCGGGACCTCGAACATCATGACGAACAGCATCACCTGCGTGAAGGACGCCAACGTCTTCGGGATCGGCGCGCGGATCCCCGCGACCTACTCGGTCTCCTACGACGCATTCGGGAAGAACCCGCTGATCGGGGCGCCCACCGGGACCGTGGAGATGCTGGTCGCGGCGGGAAGGCGCATCGTGAGCGAGCCGGATGCCGCCGCGGCGGCCCTGATCAAGCAGCTGGTCCACATCGGCACCGACCTCTACACGCCGTGCGGGATACAGATCCCGTTCGCCAACCTCGTCCTCGACAAGGCGCACACCGAGGCCCTCACCAAATACGTCAGCACCGGCGACATATTGAAAGTCGGCATGCAGGCGGGCATGACGGTGCTCATCAACTGGCTGATAGCGGCGCTCCACGGCTGCTCCCTGATATTCAAGGACGACGGGTCGGACTACTGCACCGAGATGTACCAGGCGCGCACCAAGAAGATCATCCTCATCTCCGACACCATCGCGACCTCGAGCAGCATCGTGCAGGCATCGATCACGAAGAACCCCAAGTGTCTCGATCTCGGAGGCGCGGCGGTGCTCGTCTACCGACTGTTCTCGGATGCTCGCTTCGTCGCCAAGCTCAAAGAGGAGTTCCTCCAATCGGAGCTTGACAAGATCTACGACGAGCGAGCCAAGGGGCTACTCTAGGCACCAGGTGCCTTCGTTCTCACATCACCCACTTGAACACGGCGCGGAACAGCCAGACGAAAAAGCCCAGCGTGACCTTAAGCGCCGCCATGAGGAACCTACCAAGCCTCTTCATCGACGTCACCCCAATCTTCCTTGACCTTGCGGGCGCCCTCGTCGGCGCCCTCTTCCTTCTCTTCCGCGAGCAGCCTCGCCAGCTCATCCGGCACGCCCGGGACCTCCGCCCTCCCCAGCGCGCGCTGAAGGTCCCTTATCTGCGACTTCAGCGGTTTTGAGGGAGGGCCCACGTGCTCGCGGTAGCAAGCGGAAATTGCAGCCGCGTCGCACAGGTACCCTCGCACCCGGGCGAACGCCTCGTCGCCGTCGAGCAGGACGCGGCGGGCGCGCCCGAGCTCTGCCTCCGAGGCCAGCATGAAGCGCCACCCGCGGGACCTCCGCGCGGCCGGGATGCCGTCCGCGGGCGCCTCGGCGCGCCAGTCGTCGCGCACCTGGTGCCAGTTCGCCGTGAGCCAGAGCCCCTTCTCGGGCTCCTCGCGCATCTCGAGCTCGAACTCCGTGAGCATGTTCGCGCCGGAGAACGGCGAGCCCTCCGTGAACGAGAGCGTGTCGAACAGCGTCGTCCTGCCGCCCTCGTACTCTATCCTCACCATCATCTCCGGCCCCTTTCCCTGCGATGCTCCTGCTGGGCCCGCTGGCGTTCGACGGCGAGGATGCGCTGTTGCTCGTCCTCGCGGCGCCCGTCGCGCGAGCTTCCTTCGGCAGCACCGCGCCCGCGATCGTCCCCGTAGCGGGTTTTGAGCGGCATGAGCTCGTTCATCGCCATGTAGTCGCGCGCCGCCTCGAGTCGACGGTAGCCCTCGCCGCCCGCCTGGCCGCGACGCTCGAGCGTCGCCATCCTGAGACCGAACTCCTCGATGGACTCGACGTCGAACTTCGCGCAGGTCTCGAGCGCCGAGGAGAGCCTGCTCAGCTCCGAGAGGTCGTTGAGCTCGAGGGCTCGCTCGGCGGCCTCGCGGATGCGCGCGGCGCTCGCGTCCGTGGGACGGTAGGCGCCCCCGCGCTCGAACCGCCGGCGGAGCATCTCCTTGCCGTAGACGAACCCCAGGCGCTCGCCGCTGACCTTCTTGGACGGCTCCTCGGCCAGGCTGAACACCCAGTCGTCCCGCCGCGCCTTGGCCGAGTTGTCGGCGACGTGCACGCCTAGGGCGTCGAGGATGCCGAGGAACTCCGCCTCGTCGCGCGCCGTGGTCTTGGCGAGCGCGACGCGGGCGCGGATGTCGCCGACCCACGAGTAGCCGCCCGAGCGCATGATCTCCTTCTCGGCCCGGCCCAGGTAGACGCTCCTGCGGCTCCCGCCCGCACCTGCCCGCCCGCGCGCCTTCGACGGCGATTCGGGAGCTCGGTCGTTGGAGAGCCCCGACAGCCCGCGCTCGCGCGCCATGTCCTGCAGGTCTCGGTTGAGGTCCTCGGGGTGCTGGGTCTGCATGCGGTAGCCGGTGCGGAGGTTGGCGTTATTCACGACGATGTGCGCGTGCGGTATGCCGCGGGCGTTGTCGTCGTGGTACACGATGGCGATCTCGTGGTCGCCGAAGTGCTTGAGAGCCCACGAGCACGCGAGCTCGCGCAGCGCCGCCAGGTCGATATCGTCGCCGGGGTCCGGCGAGAGCACGAAGTGCTTGAACGTCCGCGCGGGCTTTCCCCTCCAGGGGGCGTCCGTGCCGAAGGCGGCGCGCGTGGCGTCCATCTCGGCGTCCCAGGCGCAGGCCTCCTTGGCCTCGTTTCCCAGTGCGCCGGCATCGCGCTCGTCGTAGCTCAGGTTGAACAGGTCGCGCGCCAGGGCGCGGCCTCCCTTCTCGAGGTAGCGGCGGATGCCACCCGTCGAGCCGTGGCCGCTTATCGGCTTCAGGATCGGCATGGCGAGCCCTCCACGAGCGAGTCGGCACCGATGCGACCGAGCTCCGCCGCCATCTCGCGGGCCGCGCCGTTCACGTCGGCGAGCTCTCGCTCGATCGTCGGGATGCTCTCCGCGACGAGGTCCCGGTCGACGTGCCCGTGGCGGGCGTGGAAGTTGATGAGGTTCATCGCGTGCACTGCCTGGTTGTAGTGGTAGCCCCACTTCGTGAGCTCCCGAGACATCGACCAAAGGGCCCTGCGGTCCACGAGTATGCGGTGCTCGTCTCCAGCGTTGGCCTCCGTCGACAGCGGTATGCGAACGAGGTAGCGCAGGTACTCTGACTTGCTGAGGCCGGCGCGCTCGCACCGCTCGCAGAGCGCGTCGTAGTCGCCTCCCTCCATGCGGAACGTGACGCGGCGCTCCTTGCCTTTGGCGGCGCCGGCTTCCTCTTCCATGGCGGATTCCTTTCCTCGGGCCCGCCGCGCGGCGGGCGCGTCTCTCTAGGGGCGCGGGGGATCCCCCGCAGGCGGTGGCCCGGCCCGGGCGCCGCCTCTGGGACCGGGCCTCGCGAAAGCGGGCTCCCAAACGGCCCGCGGCATGACGGGTCCGAAGCCGCCCGTTCCCCAAGTGCTATGGACGCCCGACGCGATGTCGGACGCCATAGGCTACTTGCTGGATTTCGAACCTGAGGCCCTTCTGCGGCGCTTTCGGGCATCGCTGCCCGCATCCGCGTACGGGGCGGTCATGAGCGCCATCTCGCGCAGCAGCGAGAGGTCGGCCGCGCTCGGGCTCTCGGGCGGGCTCTCCAGGAAGTCGGCGACGAGCCTCGCGGCCTTCGCGATGCGCCCGTCGGGGCCGGCCTGCGTTTCGCTCTCGCTCCTCACGTAGTCGGAGAGCTCCCGCTTGGTGCGCCGCCAGGGCTCCATGGCGGCGTGCATCTCCGCCTGGCGCTCCTTCGGCATGCCCGCGAGCGAGCGCACCGCCTCGGCGCTGAGGTTGCCGCGGTCGGCCTCGGCGGCCCACTCGGGCGAGAGGTCCTCGGCGATGCGGCGGGCCAGCCTCTCCTCGCGCGCGATGGTCTTGCCGGAGACCTTGCGGCCCGTCTGCCGCTCGATGATGGCGGCCTTCACGTCGTCGACGCGCATGCCGGAAAGCGACGGGTCCTCGGAGCGCAGGCGCACGGCGTCGCCCCTGAGCGCCTCGGTCGCTGCGGCGCGCTCGGTCACGGTGAGCGCGCGGGTGAAGTAGTTCGCGGCGTGGAGCAGCGTCACCGCCCGCTCGTCGTCGATGCCCTCTATCACGCGGCAGGGCATCCTCTCGTAGGCGGGGTCGTCCTTGGCGAGCAGCGCGTAGGCGGCCTTGCGGCGGTGCCCGGAGACCATCTGCCACGAGCCGTCGCCGACCTTGCGCACCAGCGGCAGGTCGGTGAGGCCGTCCTCGCGTATGGACTCGGCGAGCTCGGCTATGCCGGCCGGGTCCATGGAGTACGCGGCGTTCGCCGGGTGGTCGGCGATGTCGGCCACCGCTATCTCGGACACCGGGTAGCGCCCGCGGGTGCGCGACGCGCCGTCGAGAAGCCCCGTGATGGTGAAGCCCGCGGCCACCTGGCTAGGCGAGCTCACGGGACACCTCGTCGGCGAGAGCCTCGTAGTCGCGCGCGGGGCGGCTCCCCGGCTCGAAGGCCGCCACCGGCTTCCACTGCCAGCTGCCCTCGCAGACCTTGCTGCTCGCGTGTATGACCGTCTCGAACTGCTCGCCCGGGAAGAACCCGTCGAGCACGGCCGCGCCCGTGGCCTCGGCGTTGGTCATGCGGCCGGGCACGCAGGTGCGCAGTATCTTCCATCTGGGCGTGGGCATGCGCAGGGCGTCTGAAATGGAGCGCGTCGCCTCCACGGTGAGCGCCGTGCCGCGCATCACGGTGGAGTCGAGCTTCACGGGGATGACGACCATGCCGCCCTCCGCTGCGGCGAGGTAGGCGTTGAAGGCAAGCCTGCGCATCACGGGGCTGCAGTCGATGAGGCAGACGTCGTAGGAGCCCGAGGCGTCGTCGAGGGCGAACTTGAGGCGCTGCTCGCGCAGGAGCATCTCGTTCTGGTCGACGAGGTCGATGGTCGAGGCCACCACGTCGAGGCCCTCCCCGGCGGCGTAGGCGACCTCCTCCACGGGCGCGCCGCCGTAGAGCAGCTCGACCGAGGTGCGCCGCTCGGAGGCGGCGCGGTCGTAGAGGCCGAAGAAGTCGGTGGCCGACGCCTGCGGGTCGAGGTCGACGAGCAGGGTCCGAAGGCCCCGGGCGGCGAAGATGGCCGCCAGGTTGACGGCGGTCGTCGTCTTGCCGACGCCTCCCTTGTAGTTGGAAATGGCTATCGTGCGCATGGGTCGCGTCCTCTCTAGCGTGGGGCGCGCCTCGCCGCATCCGGTCCGGCGCGCCCCGAGTCTCGGAGCGTCGGGACAAAACCGTACGAATTTGTCCGACAAGCGGAGTGTACCACGAAAACGTACGTATATGTACGTTTTCGTGGTACAGGGTCGGATTTCGGGGAAGTCCGGCCCCGGGAGCCCGGGGCCGGGCGCGCCGCCTAGGAGAGCGGCTCCATCTCGCCGAAGCAGTTGATGTGGTGGCGAAGGAGCGCTCGGTTCTCCTTGACGACCATCATCGCCACCTCGTCGAAGCGGACCGGGGTGTCTGCGTAGTCGTCGCTGTTCCCCGCGAGCCACGTCGCCGCCAGCGCCTCGCGCAGCCCGCGCGCCCTGTGGGCCTCGGGGAAGCCGTCCGTTCCGATCCGGACCGTGGCGTCGACGAAGACCAGGGTCCCGTCCTCGTCCACCGCCACGAGGTCGATCCCGCCGATGCCCTCGGGCCCCTGCCAGGCCTCGTCGACGATCTCGTAGCCCTTGCGCTCGAGGAAGGCCCTGACCGCGCCCATCGCCTTTTCCTTCATGTCGTTCATGCCTTGCTCCTTAGACTCTGAGGCCCGCCCCTGTGGCGTGCCTTGCGCCGCGTGAGTCGCATGCAGCGCGGGCGTGCCTGCAAGGGAGGAAGCGAAGTCGGGCGTGGTTATAGAAATCTCCCGACGTCAGTTTTTCGCGTTGTTCGCGCGCGCAGCGCATGGGGCGAAGAACCCGAAAAAGTGTCGCGGCCCTTGCGGGCCGCCTGCCGGCGTGCGACCCTGCGCGTCCAAGGAGCGCCGGGGCGAGTTTCGGGTCGGAGGGGCGGAGGCGTGCGGCATGGAATCGGGCGTGGGCGCCGAAACCCTCCGGGCATGGGATGCGGCCCGTCGGCGGTCCTGGGCTCCCGCGGGACTTGGCGACGACGTCGCGGCGGGGACGGAGGCGGGATCCCGAGTCGTGGTGCCGCGGTATGAGTCGGGACAGATGGCTTTCCCGCGCCGCTTGCGGTCGATATGTGCACGGGACCGTGGGCAGCGAGATGGTTCTCCGCATGGAACGGCTACGGTGCTGCGCGACACGTCTGTTGAGAGAAGGAGGCGAGCTGATGTTGAGCCACGAAGAGAAGTTGGAGCGCATCGAGCTCATCGATGCCGTGTGCGATGCCGGGAGACTGGCGAGGGGCCTGGACCAGCTGCTCGAGTCCCTGGCTCACGCCGACCAGCTGGACCCGCTCGACGTCGAGGGGATCCTGGTCCTGAGGTCTATAAGCGAGAGGTGTGCCGAGCGCATCGGCGACGCGGCGCGCATCCTGGAGGCTCAGAACGAGGTCCTCTATGCGGAGGAGCGGGCCAAAGTCAAACCGCGCGATAACTGAGGAACGAAACCCGGTCCGGAAACTGTTCCTTGATTCCGGCCGGATGATCTTCTCCGCCGCCCGGTGTCGCATTGTGTCCGAGCGGCTGATGTCCCCCTATTCCCAGTGCCGCGGCGTACCGCTGCGTTATAATTCAGAAAACGCATTTGTATTGCATTTCGAGGGATAGAGGCGCGAATGTCTAATGGCTATAAGGAGCTCATCAAGGGTAACCCCGGCGAGACCGAGATCAGGAGCTTCCTGGTAAACGGCGACCAGGTATCTGTGACCCTGCGCATCCCCGACACCCTGCGCGACGCGGCGAAGGAGGAGGCTGCCCTTCGCGGCATGAGCTTCTCCGCCTTTGTGCGCACTTTCATGATCGAAGAGCTCGCGAAGAAGGGACAATAGCCCGTGACGGAGCCAATGCACGACATCTCGGTCGAAGGCTTCATAGAGTCCTTCGACCGCCGATACCCGACTTTCATTCTCAAGACGTTGCTGTGCGACCGCACTACGGGGCGCAACATCATATGGGCCGACAACGAATACGAGGCCCTAGGCGACGGCTACATGGGCGATGACGAGATGACCGTCGAGAATGCTCATGTACGGTAAAGAAGCAAGCAACCGAAAACAATAGATAGACCGCCAG
>ERZ1034939.424-NODE-424-length-27846-cov-6.599511_pt1 | contig 27846 bp, 7 predicted proteins | sample MGYA00520626_ERZ1034939 | MGnify/ENA primary metagenome ERZ1034939 (study PRJEB33766, sample SAMN09781751) | gut metagenome | biome: gut microbiome | host: Homo sapiens | place: Madagascar | study: EMG produced TPA metagenomics assembly of the PRJNA485056 data set...
GTAATGCTGTTAGTGCATATAATGTACTCAAGCAAATTAAAACTAAAGAACTTCCTGCTGAAGTAGCTATTGCTATTTGGAAGAATGTAAAAGTATTAAAGCCTATTGCAACTTCTTATGAAGAAGCTATTAAAGATTCTAAAGAATCTCTTAAAGGAGATAACGATGAAGAAATGGCTAAACTTCTTACTGAACTTCAAAAGAAAGAAACTGATGAAGCTGCTGGTAAATATACTTTTACTCGTACCGACAATGAGAATCGTGTTAAAGTAACTGAGTATTATTCTAATGCTCAAAATAAGCTTAATGCTTTTATTAAAGAACTCGATAATAAAGAAGTAGAAGTAGAACATACTACTATTAATGAGGATGATTTAATTAAAGCTCTTATTGGTACTGATTTTAATATTGGTGTTATTGAGCTTATTGATTTCTTATTTGAAGATGCTACTAATGCAGATAATAAAGAAGATAAGTAAAACATTAAACCCGCCCCGTAGAAGATATAATTGGTAGAGCTTCTAACTAATCATACCTTTTACGGGGTGGCTTTCATATTAATAATTCAAATAGTACTGATATGGCTTCTATTTCTCAGCTTACTAGTGAAATTTTACATGGTGTAGGTCAACCTAATAATCATACTCTACGCGAAAGAGTTCGTAATGCTATAATTCATACTCGTAATGAACTTATACGTAGAAGTTATGAAAATCATTCTTATGTTGATAAGATTCATACTCAACGTTTTAAAGTTTCACTTATTACAGTTAATGATGGTGATGTAGAACTACCTGAAGATTATGAAGGAGTTCCACTTGATAAAATTAAAAGAACTCTAGATAAAGTTCCAAGACCTATTAGACTTACTAATAATCTTCCTTTTGATAGAGTTAGTTCTGTAGGATATAAAACTAATAGAGAGTTTCCTTATATTAAAGAAACTACTGCTAGATTTAAAGGAAGTGTTCCTGGTCTTTGTGGTGCTATTAGTTATGACTATATTAATGAATATCTTTATCTATTTCCAGCTAGTAAAGATAGAATTGTTCCGGTAGATGCTATTATTATAGAATCAGCTTTTGAACATCCTAATCAAATACTTGGTATTAATGGAGACTTTACTTTTGAGAATCGTCTTTATGATGACAATGAGTGGTTACTTAGTGAAGATATGATTGGTCAAATAAAAGAAATAATATATAAAAGGGAACTATTAAACCAACATCAAGAAACAGATGAAGTTCCTAATGCTATAAAATATAATTAGTGTATGACTGCTGTAAGACTTAATCCAATAAATATGAGTAAGTATCATCAAGATATGAAAGATGCTTTTACTCTAGAACTTGAAAGAGCTAGACTTTCTTACGATGAATTAGCTACTAACATAGTTGAAAAACGTTCTAAGATTGTTCCTTATGTTGATAGTTTTGCTCTTCCTGTAATTGACTATCCAGAGTTTCAACAGAATAAGTATATAAATGGTCGTCTTGAAAATGCTGCAAAAGGTATGTATGAAGATAAACGTAATGACCTTGAACATAAACATCTATGTTTTAGACTTGTTGCTTATGCTGTTGATTTACGAAAGATGAGCGAGTTAGAACAAAAGATTAAACTTTATGAGAAATGTATTGCTCTAAATTATGCTGAGTATAGAAATATAGTTGGTATATTTTATAATAAAATACATGATGTTCTTATTCTTAAAGCTCATGGTTATCGTCTTGAAGGTAAACTAGGTTATGTTTGCATTAATAGAGTTCTTAATACTGGTTGTAAGATTTGTGATTTTGTTGCAACTAATAAATATAAGAAAGAACTTGAAGCTAAAGGCATTAGAATTTGGAATAGAGAAGAAGCTGAATTTGCTAAAGCTAATGGCTTAAAATATGATGCAGTTGACCCTAGAATTTATAAAGCTGATGAAAGTTGGTATGAACTTGCTCTTTGTAATTGTACTCTTCATAGAGCTTATGGTTATAAACTAAGCATGATTGATTATCGTTCTGTAAAAGTCAGACAATATAATAATGAAGGTTTAATTAAACTTACTGGTGGTGACAAAGAAAAGATATGTCATTTACCTGTATCTCTAAAGATTAAACTAACTCTGTGTTTACAAGTAGATAAATTAATGTATACTAAATTTGTTAGAAATGAAAATCAAACAAAATGTGGATTTGAAACGCATCATTGGTAAAGTTGATAATGACTTTAATCTTAGCGAAAGTGATTGGATTCCTCGTGCTGCTGCTTGGATAATTGATGCACTTAGTCAAATGAAATGTCTTCCTATGGCTAAGAAAACTAGAAGACTTCAAATAGTTAATCGTATAGGTATATTTCCTTGTCAGTTAAATGCTACTGATATTAAAGTATTTGATGATTATGGTTGCGAAATAAAACAACTTGAAACTAATAATAGTTGTTGTAATTCAGGATTTGGTTCTAAAACTAATGTAGAACCTAGTCCTGAAATTGCTGTTATAGATGATACTAATAAAACTGGTCGTAATTTTATGAGGGTTGCAACTATTAGAAGAGCTGATGATAGTCGTAATTTTGTAATAACTAATAATGGTCATATTGAACTTAACTTTGATACTGATTGGATAAACGTTCAAAGTTTTGAACCTATGACTTATCACGATGATTATTACGATTGTGAAGTTCCAATGGTTTATGATAATGGTATTCTATTAGAAGCTATAAGTTTTTATATTCTATATAAATATCTTAGTCGTGGTAGTCATCATCCAGTATATGATTTAAAGAGTAGTAGTCCTGTTACTAATCCTTATATTCAATGGAAAGAATTAAAGAGTAAAGCTATTGCTTCTGTTCGTAATGATTTATATAATGCTGATGGTTGGAGAAATTTCTTCTATAACTCAACATTTGACCCAAGAAGATAGTGATTATGAATATAGTTAAAGAACTTAATTTAAATAAGAATCCAAACGTTGTTCCTAATGGAAGTTTGGTATTTGCTAAGAACATTAAAGTTAGTCCTGATAATTCGTATATTACGAATGAAGAAGGATTGACTTATGCTTTTAGTACTCCAGTTTCTGGTACTATAGTAGGTATAATTCCTTGTATGAAAGAAATTGTAATACTTAGTTACCTTGAAGCTGATACTGGTGAACATAGTTCTCACATTTATCGTTGTGTAGAAAATGAAGTTACTGGTCTTTTAGATTTGACAGAAGTATATAGTGCTTGGAGTTATAGTGGAGGAAAGATTGTAGGTACATATACTTATAATGTAAATAATGAACTTATTGTTGCTATTGGAGAATACGATGCTACTAAAATTGTTACTCACAATAGTAAAGACGATGATGGTGTTTATGAGGAAGTTGTAAAAAATAACATTCCTCTTAAAACTATTAATCTTTCTCGTTGTACAAAAGAAGATAATCCTGAGTTATATTCTATTTGTGCTAATGTTCCAGTAGCTAATATTAGTCTTAAAGATAAAGTTCCTGGAATTAGTATGCCAAATGGTATTTATCAATTCTTCATTCGTTACGAAATAGATAGTAATTATTATACTAATTGGTTTCCTATTGGTAGTAGTTATCACGCTATAAATCTAGAAGATAAAGTAATTATAAATCACGTTTATGATATAAAGAGTAGTACTAATCTTGCTACAACTCGTTGTGTAGGTTCATACAATAATGATAAGAAAGATTGTAATTATAATCTAAAGTTTAGTATTAACTTTGATGATAATTATAATTATAAAGCTTATCAAATAGGATATATACTTAAACACGAAAATACTGCTTTACCTCGTATTTGGAGAAAGTTTAGTTTTGATGTTCGTGAATTTATATTTGATGCTAGTAATTTTGAAGAAACTTCAATAGATGAATTGACTAGTAATAGTTTTAATTTATTTAATGTTGCTTCTCTTTGTAATTATGAGAACCGTCTTTATATTGCAAACTATGATGAAAGTGATTATAATGTAAATCTTAAAAACTATGCTGCAAAGATTAGAGCAAGGATGATTTACGAACCTTGTTCTAAATCAAATACAACAAATACTACAACTAAAGAATATGAAATATATACTTTTAGTTGGTCAACTAATGCTATATTTGCTGCTATTGTAGAAGTACAAAAACCTTCTGCTAATACTATTGTAGATATAGATGGAACTAAGATTACATATCATATTGTTTTAAATGCTAGAGATTATAACGAACTTAAACGTTATCTTTGTTATGTAGCTAGCGATAATGAAAATGTTAGTGACTTTGATAATCTTGCTCTTGGTGGTTATGAAGGTAAGCATATATATCCTTGTTCTGGTATAGCATTTGGTATTAAAGATGATGGTACTTTTGACATTATAACTATTCCTGTAAATGGTAAGTCTAGTAGATTATATGATGGACTTGGTAAAGGTGGTGGTACTGACCATAAGCATACAGGTTTAAAACTTAATACTGCTACTAGTGGTATAGTTAGCAAATTAGGTACTTGGATACCTGCTGCTTCTTATAGACCAAATAGATTTAGAATGAGTAAAGCTAGTAACACTAGAGTATATACTACTACTGTGTTAGTAGATGATGCTGTTAGAACTTTAATGCCTAATAGTGTATATAATTTCTTTATTCATTATGTTCGTAAAGATGGTACTTATACTAACGGTTATCAACTTAGTAATGATATTCTTCCAACTACAATTTTGAATACTGTTACTATGACTGGAAGTTCTACAATAGATGTTCAACTTAGCAGTTTAACAGAACTCAAAGAACGAACTAGTAGTAGTACTTCTGGTAGTGATAGAAACTTTACTAATTTACTTAGTATTGAAGCTCTTAAAGATAAATATGCTTATGAAGTTGTAAGTACTGCACCTTCTCCTTCTAATGCAACTATTAATAAAGCTGCTAGTTTTGGATATTATAAAAACTATAACAATGACCTTTTATTTAAAACTGGTTCAAGTCATAGTTTTGATAGTACTAACGATAATACTTTATATAGAATTAAAGTAGGTTTTACTAATATTGAAATACCTGATGATTATATCGGTTTCTTCTTTAGTTATGAAAAACCAGAAGTAACTAATAACTATCAAGCTTATTGTGCTAAGAATGGAGTAAATGCAAGTCTTTTTAAAGCTAGTGAAGTAGAAACTGGTAAAGTTAATTATAATGGTTCTATATATGTACCTGAATATAAAATAACAAGTAATGGATATGTACTTCCTAGTACTAATCCAGCTTATATTAATAATTCTAGTATAGTAGTTAGTAATGCTGTAGATAGCGATAGTCTTAGCAATACTATGAATACTGCTGGAATGGATGGTGGTATAGTTCTTAATCTAAAAGATAGTAAAGGTAAAATAACTCCTGATATTGGTGAAGTTGGAAATGTTATAATATTTAATCGTAATATATATTGTAAGAAAGATAAAGAACTTATTAGTTTTGGTCCTGTATGTTATAAACATGCTAATATTAAAACTTATAGTTATGCGGATAGTAATGATGCTGATAATTTTCCTAACAATTATGTTCACGATTATGATTTTAATTATCCTGCATTCTATGTAAATGATAAGACTTTAGTTTATCAACGTAGAGTATATATATCAGATACAGGTAAAGTATACGATGTACAAGATAATAATTCTATAAATAAAGATTGGACAAGTTCTACTACAGAATATGCTAAGATTGTAAATTATAGTAAGTTTAGTAGAGTTAATACTAATGCTATTTCTATAAAGAAAGAACCTAATTATTTGGTTGGCGTTTTAGGTGATGATGAAAGTGGTTCTGGTAGTCATCAACGTAGTGTTAACTTTATAGTTCAACCGCTAAACGCTACAGACCTTATAGAACTAAAAGATACGTATATAGAAAGTAATTATAAACTTTATACTAATTATAAAGATAATCTTAATTATGATTCTTATAAACGTGCTACTATTCGTCGTAGTGATGTAATTGGTGATGAAAGTCTTGCTAATGCCTGGAGACACTTCCGAGCAAACAGTTACAAAGTGCTTTCTAAGAACAAAGGCAACATTACAAATATCGTTGGCGTAGGCACTGCATTTTTCGTTCACACGGAGCATTCTTTATTTTACCTTAATAGAGATAACCTGCTCAAGACATCGGGCGACACAGCACAATTAAAAATGCCAGATTTATTTGAAGTAGAACCTATTGAACTATTTACTAGTAATCATGGTTATGGTGGTCTGCAACATTCTCAAGCTTGGACTGTTAATAGTAATGGTTATTGGTTTGTAGATGCAGACAATAGAAGAATATATAATTTCGATAATAATCATCTTACTGATTTAACTAGTGATATTCTTGGTTGGATGAATAATGTTCAAATAGCCGATGCTCACATGGTTACAGATTTTGCTAATGCTCGTGTAATTATGTGTCTTGCTTATTATAGTGAAGATGTTGGAGATAGAGAGCATAATCAACCTGGTTATATTACTTTATCATTTAATATGATTAGTAAGAAGTTTGTTAGTCTTCATGACTATAAATTTAATATAGGTGTAAATACTAAAAATCATTGTTATTTTTATTATGCTGTAAAAACTAGTTCTTTCCTTTATTGTTTCCATAAAAATACTCCTTTAGGATTCTATGGTAAAACTGGAGATTATGCTGGACTTGATGACCATGCTTATGGTTTTCCAGCTATGAGTACAAATCTTACTATAAAAAAGGAAGATGGTAGTGAAGAAACTAGAACTGTTCATCCTGCTATATTTGATGTTATCGTAAATGAAAATTATAATATTCCTAAATGTATTAATTCTATTAGTTATATACTTAATAAAGAGTATGCTTACTTTAGTAATCAAGTTACTAGAATGGCTGAACCACTTATGGGCAATGGAACTTATGGAGATATAGAACATTATAGTGGTGATAGACTTCGTATTTATACTGATAGTAATGATACAGGTGACTTAGATATTTCAGGACATAAAATGATTAATGATGATACTGTAACTAGAGATAAAACTCCAGATTACAAAGTTCCTTATTATGATAAAGGTATTTGGAACTTTAATTATATAAGGAATTATATTAGTAGTAAACTTACTAAAGAAGAGATATGTAAACGTTATAATTTGGATATTAATAATCTTACTTCTGCACAAGAAACTAAGATTCAAACTATGCTTAATAATCCAAGTGATGAACGTAATCTAGTTTATGGTCGTTATTTCGTTGTTAGATTTATCTTTAGAAATATAGATAATGTTCCTTTTAGATTTGAGGATTTAAATATTAATTATTCAAAGTATTAAATTATGACTGGAAAAATTAAAAGAAGAAGTCTTCGTTATGGTGGTAGACCTAAAGCTGACTTCGGTAGTCTTTTTACTTCTGTTATAGCTCCTGCTCTTAATGCAGCAGGTTCTATAGCAGATGAGTCTATAGACAATAATAAGACTGTTACTAATGGTGTTGTTAATAATAATACTACTATTCCTGGTGACCCAACTAAAACTCCTACTATGAGATTAGGTGGTAGAAAGAAATGTTGGATTGGTGCAGCCATTGGTGCTGCCACTAGTATAGCAGGTTCTTTATTTGGTAATAGTGCTCAAAAAAGAGAAATGCGTAGACAACAAAGTATTAGAGACTGGCAGAATGCTACTCAAGAAGCTGCTAATATGACTTCTGTTCTTAACAATAGTCGAGATTATCAAGAAGATTATCTTAGACAATTTAGAACTGCTGCTAGACTTGGTAAAAGATTAGGAGCTAAAGGGATTTATATTACTGATGGTGGAGATGCTACTAAGATAGGAAACAACACATACCTTCTACGGGGCGGCTCTCACGAAGATGTGAATGAGACTGGTCAAACAGGTATTGGTATTAATGTTGGCGGTAATGAAGTTGAAGCTGAAGGTGGTGAAGTTGCTCAGAAAAAGAATGGTGCTCTAAGAATATTTAGTGCTCAACCTATTCTTGCTAATGGTATGAGCCCTGCTCAAGCTATTCTTAGAGGCTATAATAAAGATGTTATATTTAGTCAGCAACAATCTTTTAAGAAAAGAAATGGTCTTAAAGATGACGGTAGTGCTAAATATGGATTTGGTGGAGATATAAAAAGTATTTGGAATTTTATTAGAACTAATAGAACTCCTATCGATAATATTGCTGCATTGGCTACTGCATATCAAAAGTTAAATCCTAATAGTAACTATAATAAACAAAAAGGTAAGTTCAAAGGTGGTACTTTTAGAGGTGCTGGTGCAGGTGGTACTTGGACTAAAGATTATAAATCTAATAAAGGTTTCGATAACTTTAATGATGCCTACGATGATGCTGTAGAACATAATGCTAAAACTTTTATTTTTGGTAATAAGAGATATAATACTCTTAAAGAAAATAATCCTATTAGAGAAATTAATAATAGAGCTGTAGGTTCTTGGCGAGATAGTGTAGTTACTAAAGATAGAACTGGTTATGGTAAAGATTTTGGACCTATAAAAGGTGGTGCTTCTTTAATTCCTATAATTACAGAAACTTACAATCCTAAAAGAATTAAGCATAGACTTGGTGGTGGTTTAACTTCTAAAGATAGAGGTTCTTCTAAACATCCTTATCCTTCTGTATCATCTAAAGATTTTGCAGGTGGTGGTAGAAGTTATCCTATTCCAACTAAAGCGGATGCTGTTGATGCTTTAAGACTTGCTGGTCTTCATGGTAGAAGTGATGTTAAAGCTAAGGTATATTCTCGTTATCCTGAACTTAGAAAAAAAGCTAGAAATGGTACTTGGGTTAAACCTGTTTATAATACTTCTAAATATCGTGGTACTATTAGAGCTAGAAGACAAATAGCTAAATGGGAAGGTTCTGATTTTGCTGGACAAAATGCACAATTTAAGGGTGATGCTATTGGAGCTAAAGAAAGAGAACTTCGTCAATTTATGGGTAAAGCTTATAATTATCTTAACGATAATCAACGTGATGCTCTATTAAGTTATTATTATAATCTTGTTCCTAAAACTTTTAGAGGTCAAATGACAAAGTATCGTAATGCTTTGATTAATGCTCAAACTGAACAAGAATATAATGATACTCTTAATAATATTAGAGAATCTATAAATGTTGGTGCTAATCGTAAAGGTATGAGAGGACTTCGTAATAGACGAGCTACTGAACGTAATTGGTTTGGATATAATTATGCTAATCCAATACAAGAAAAAGTTGATAAAACTTTAACACAAGTTCCTGATGCTACAAAAGTAGTTCAACCTATTATGCAACAATCAGTAATTACTAAACCTATTGAGATTAATTCTCAAGAAGGTTATGTTCCTAATAATAATCCTCAAGGATATAATATTCCTCAAGGTAGGTTATATGATTTTATTAAAAGTAATATGAAAAGACAATTAAGATATGGTGGTTATAGCCGCCCCGTAAAAGCTATTAGACCTAAAGCTGAATTAGGTTGGCTTGGCTATCCTTATCCTCTTCCTCGTAAATGGGATTTTACTAATATTAATTTAGGTAATTATAAACCTAGTATACTTAGTAAAAATTATCCTTATGCTCGTGGTATGGATAATAAAGCTAGCCAATTAGAAAATAGTGATAATTATAGAGATTTTAGTCTTTATAGAACTCAGCTTGATGAAACTAATCCTTATGTTCAAGCTTTAACTAAATCAACTGGTCATAGTTGGAAAGATATAAAATCTAATAATTATAAACTTCGTTATGACCATAAATTAGGTTATAACCATTTTACTCCTGAAGTAAAAGAAGATAAATATGGTATTTGGGGAGAACCTATTGAACAAAAGATTTGGCTTGATAATGATAATACTGAAATAAAGGGTCCTTATAATCCTCAAAAGGTTATTAATTCTTCTGTTAATACAAAGAATACTATTCCTGTTGATACAAAGAAAACTACTGAATATGATATTCGTGATAATAAATTTGGTATGACTCCAAGTACTGGTGATTGGGTCGGATTAGGTATTGATACTCTTACTGGGCTTGCTGGAGGTATTATTAATTATAATGCTGCTAAGGATATATATATTCCAGGTCGTGCTCCAATTATGTTAGCAAGTAAACTTCCTACTAATTATAATATTACTCCTCAACTTGAAGAAGTTAAACGATATAGAAATAGACTTACTGGTCAAACTTACAATAATACTTCAAGTTCTGTAGCTGCTCTTAATAGAGCTGGAAATGTAAATCTTAATTCTCTTAATGAACTTAGTAAACTTTGGACTACTAAAGAGAATAAAGAGAATGAGATGCTTACTCAAGATGCTCTTAATCAACAAAGTGTTGCTGAAACTAACATTCGTAATCAAATGGCTCGTGAAAATGAGATTGCTCAATATAAGAACGCCCAACATCAAGCTAAATATGATGCGATTAATGCTAGTCTTACTGGTCTTGCTCAAGCTTATAATAATTTCTATACTAATGCTACTAAGCGTTATGAAGATGAAATTGCTATGAGAACTTATTTAGCAGGTAGTGAAGCTGCTACTCCATATAGAATGCTTTCAATGGGAGTTCCTATGAGTACTAGAAGTCGTATTGAACTTCTTAATCAAGTAGGTAGCATTACCAACCCAGGTCCTCGTCCTGAACGTAAAGATTATGATTCTAATGCTTCTTGGTCTAGAGCTATAGATAAGTGGGAAAAAGATAATACTCTTTATAAACAACGTGGTCAATATAAAAATATGATACTTAGAGGAATTAATTCTAAAACTAAACGTAAGTATGGTATTGGTTAATTAATAGTAAATACTTCTAGCAGTAATAATACTACTAGAAGTTTTACTTATTTTTGTAATAGTAATAATTAAAATAATATAGATATGCCTAGAAGTATTAATATTGGTGGTTTTGTTCCACAACGTATTTATCAAGGTAGAAATCTTGATGCTTTTGCTAAAAGTCTTGATAAAATAGATGAACGAGCTAAACAAGCTCTTGCTCAAAGAACTCAAATAGCTGTAGCTCTTGGACAACTTAATCTTAATTCAGCTGATGAAGAATTTAGAGCTAATTATATTAGAGACATTCAACAACAACTTGACGAAGCTGCTATTGGTGGAGATTATAGTCAAACTCTTCAACAAGCAACTCTTCTTGCTGGTAAAGTAGCTTCTGACCCTGCTATTATTGGTAGAGTTAAAGCGAATGCTGCTTATGAAGATTTTAAAAAGAATATTCAAAATAGAAATGATATTACTCAAGATGTTAAGGATTATGCTCTTGCTAATAATCCTTATCATTATGAAGATAAATATGATGAACAAGGACATTTAATTGGTGGTTCCACTTGGGAACCAAATAAAAATCCAGTTAGTACTGTTGATTTAAGTAATCTTATGACTAAAGCAAAACAATGGGTTGCTGTTCACAAAGGTAGTGGAGTTAATGATATTAAGTTTGTTGATGCTGATGGTAACCTTACTTCTGACCCAAGTAAGAATGTTTATGGTTTAGCTTATAAGAAATCTGGTAGTTGGGAATATGTTAGTGAGAAAGATTTAAATGATGCTCTTAATTCTGCTATTGATACAACCCCTGGTGCTAGAGCAAGTCTTCAACAAGATTATGATGTTGCTCTTTGGAAATATAACAAAATGACTCCTGAAGAAAAGAAAAAGAATATTGATTCTGATATTACTGAAAATGGTCTTCTTCTTAGTCCTGAAGAATATCTCGCAAAAAGAGTTAAACCAGGTATTCACGCTATGAGTTATTATAATAGTGGTTCTGATATAGAAGTTGGTAGTGGACAAACTGAGTATAGAAAAGATGTTGCTGCACGTCAAGCTGCTGCTCAACAAGCTGCTGCATTGAATATGAATCTTGATGCTACAAATGAAGGTGCTGCTATTGATGTAGATGTTCCAGATATTATTGGTACAACTAAAGCCGGTCTCGATGAAACTCTTAATACTCTTAGAAGTTTATTTCCAAAACTTTCTAAAAGTAATGCTTTCCAAAGAGGAGTTAATCAAGGAAGATATAATGAACTTGCTAATCTTTGTCGTCATAGTATGACTAGTAAAGACCCAGTTGTACAACATCAAGCTAGACAAGCAATTACTGCTTTAAGAACTTATGGTAATCAATATAATCATTACGTTGCAGGTCTTAGTAAACCTGAACAAGACGCTGTAGCTTTTGATGCTGCTAGACGTTCTGGTTCTAGATTACCTGCAAATAATGAGTTTACTAGAGAATATAACCAACAAATTAATCATTTGTTTAATAATGGAAAGATTAGAGAACTTGGTTATAAATGTTATGATGATGAACAATATAATGCTATTTCTCAAGCAATGGGTTGTCATTCTGAATCAGATTGGAGAAGAAAAGGATTTAGAATTACATCTGTAAATGGACAAAAGACTATTACTTTTGATAAGAATAATACTTGGCTTTCTAAACTTAGTGATAGTGTTGATTCTTCTATGAGTTTTTGGAAAGGTATTGGTAGTAGTTTTAGTAATGCTATTACAGGAGGAGGAGCTGGAATTGTAGATATGAGTAATGGTTCAAAAGTTCACAATGCTGCTGGTACATTTAAAAATCTTGGAACTTTAAATGTTGCAGGTATTGATATATTAAATCCTGGTTCTAATACTCCAGCTCAAGCTGCTGCTTGGAAAGCTGATAGTATTAATCAACGTAGAGGTTTTGGTAAAGTTCCAGTTAACTCTAAGATGTATAGTTCTACTCTTGATAGAAATGCTTTATTTGATAAGTATACAACTGGACAAATTGATGAAAAGACTTATAATATAGGTCTTGCTAAAATTACTCATGATGAAGATAATCTTACCAATCCAAGTTTATTAATGAATGCCGCTCTGTATGTTGATGGTAAACGTATTCCAGAAGACGAAAAAGCTCAATATATTGAAGCTATAACTCAAGCCAAACAAGAAAATGTTCTTAATGTAACTGTAGGTAGAAATCATGGTTTAGCACAAACTGTTACTGAATTTAATATTGGTAAAGCTAAAAATAGTACTCCACAAACTATTACAATGGTTGGAGCTAATGGTTCTACAGTTCTTCAAAGTTATGAAAGGGATACTTCTACTTTAGCTAGAGATGAAGCTACTCAATTAAATATTAGTGGCACTTCTAAGACTTTGGGTAATGGAGCTACTATCAGTAATGTTACAAATAGTAATGCTCTTTATACTAATACTTATGGTAAAAGAACTATTATTACTAGAAGTCAAGCTGAAAATATTTTAAGACGAGAACTTAATCGTCAAAAAATAGCTGATGCTTTATATACAGGAGAAGGTGAGAATGTTATAGCAAGTGCTATTGCTAAATCATTAACTGAAGCTGGAGAACCAGTTAATAATATTACTGTAGCACAAGAATTTAAATTTATTAAAGATAATTATTAATATGGATTTTGAAGAAATAAAAAATATGGCTACTAATGGTGCTAGTTATATAAATCCTAGCCCTAGTAAAAGTAAGAAACATCCAAGTCCTAAAATACTTAGTACTATAGACCCTAAAAAGATTGCTGAATTAGCAACAGGTTTTGCTGATAGGGAAATTGATGAAGGTCTTACTAGTGGTAAAGTTCTTACTAATCAAGCTGATAAAGCAGACCAACTTCGTCATTATGGAGTTACTCCAAATGCTAGTATTGTTGACGTAGATAAGGTTCTTGCTGAATCTCAAAGTAATCTTCGTAAGTTAGGTTCTGCTGTTAGTCAAGCAGTAGTTAGCGAAATTGGTCTCGGCACTGTAAGAGGTGCCGCAGACCTTTTTGACCTTATAGGTAATGTAGTTACAGGAAACGCTTTAACTAACGATTACACTAATCCTGTTAGTGAAAAGATTCAAGAATGGCAAGATTATTTTAATACTGAAGTTGCTCCTATTTATGCTGACCCAAATGTAGATATAACTAATGGAGGTTTGACTGATTTTGGCTGGTGGGCAAGTAATATGCCAAGTATTATGAGTTCTGTTACTTTATTACTTCCTAGTATGGCTGCAACTAAAGGTTTACAGTGGTTAGCTAAAGCTAGTGCTGCAAGTAAACTTGGACGTCTTACTCGTAATGGAGCTAAAGCTCTTGTTGGAATTAATAAAACCCTTAATATAGAAGGTAAAACTTTGAATAAATTTCAGCAAGGAGTTAAAACTCTTGTAGATGCTCCTATTAATGGTCTTGGCGCTAAAACTGGAAGATTTGTAGAAATAGGTTTAAATGCTGCTCTTAGTAGAACTATGGAGAATTATCAGGAGGCACAAGGTGTATATAGTGATGTACTTAATACAGCTACTGATACACTTAATAAAATGACCCCACAAGAGTTTACAGAATTTGTTAATAAGAACCAAGATATTTATGAAGAAGCTGGTGGAGGTAATGCTAGTAAAGAAGATATTGCTAGAGTTATTGCTCAAAAGTCTGCTAATCAGGATTTTCTTACTAACTATGTAAATATTGGTTCTGATATTCTTCAATTATATGGTTTACGAAATATGTGGAAAGGTTTAAAGAATGGAGTTAGTTTTTCTACTTTAACTTCTGCTGCTCGTAATGCTAGACGAACACTTGGCAAAACTCCTGAAGAAATAGCTGAAATGGAAGCTAAACAATCTTTTTTAAAGAAAGCTGGTCAAAAGATTCTTGATAAAGCTTTAGATGAAAAGACTGTTATTGCTGGAGAACTTAGTGAAGGTCTTGAAGAAGCAGTTAACTATATTGCTCAAATGGAAGGTACTCATCTTGGTAATGTTTATCTTGGTCTTGAAAGCGATTCTTCTTTTGACGATAGACTTCAAAAGTATATGAGAAGTGGAGGTCTTTGGGATAGTGCATTCTGGGGAGTAATGGGTGGTGTTGTATTTCATCATTTAGGTAGCGGCTTTGGAAGAATTAGTCAAACTTTAAAAGATAGAGCTGATTCTAAAACTGATGAAAGAACTGGTGAAGGTAAACCAAAGTCTATATTTAGTCTTAGTGAAACTTCTGAAATAAAAGCTCGTAGAGCTAATATTGAATCTTGGAATAATAGTATAGAAAACTATTGGAATCAAATGTCTCAAATTAAGGATGGAAATAACCCTTTTAGTGTTAGCAGTGAAGATAAAACTTTCAATAATGATTTAGATAAAGAAGCTGCTGCTCAACGAGCTTATGATGAACTTCTTACTAGTATGACTTTAAATGCTGCTCATAATGGAAATCTTAACATGCTTAGAAGTTATATGGCTAGTGATGATATTCGTAAAGCTATGGTAGCTAAAGGTGTAACTGATGAAGCTAATTCTAAAATTGACCAACAGAAAGCTTTAGATAAAATGGATGAAGTTACTTCTAGTTATGAAGCTGAATTAAAGAAACTTGTCAATTTAAGCGAAGCAGTTAGAGTAACTAAACATACTGATGATATTCTTCCAATAGAGTTCTTGCAAAGTATTGCTAGTAATAATGTTATTAATAAACAATACAATGATAAGATTAATGCTCAAATTGAAGAACTTGATAAACAAATAGGTAATGCTTTTGATAATGAAGATATTAAAAATATCTTAGGTCAAGATTATACTCCTGAACAATATCAAATCGCCGCAAGTACTGCTTTGCTTACTAATGAACTTCGTACTCTTCAGGCTGAAAGAAGTCGTCTTCTTAGCAATAAAGAGAAGATGAATAGTATTAGTACTAAAGTTGCTGTTGATAATATCAATAAACTTATGAATAAGTATCAAGATATGATTGATACTAATAGTTTAAGATATGCTCTTCATGAAGCTTTGCAAGGTGCTTATAATGATGAAGGTAAAATACAAAGTTTTACTAATCAAGCTAGTACTACTCTTGCTAATTTACTTAGCGGTAAATCAAATTCTGGAGTTCTTCTTAATGATGAAAATATTATTTCAAGTTTAAAGAAATTTGCTGAAAAGTTTTCAGTTAGTTCTAGAATTGCAGAATTTGAGAATCCTACTGATATAGTTAATCAAGTTAGAGAACATGGAGAATATCTTAGAAAGATTAATCAAAAACTTCAAGCTACTGATAAAATTGGAGTAAATGGAACTGATGGTACTCTTTCAGCTTTACTTGTTAATAAGACTGCTCTTGAATTAAGACGTGCTTACAATGAAAGTAAAATAATTAGTAATGCTGATGAACTTTCTACAGAGATTTCATTTATGAATAACACTATGAATGAAGGTCGTAAGAAAGCTATTGATTCAGCTTATGAAACTATTACTAGGTTGTCAGATAAATACGGTAATGATAAATTTGCTGCAAGAATAGGTGATGCTATTGGAGCTTATTATCAAAGAAGTAAAGATGATATTGATTCTATTCTTGATTTTATGAATGAAGATGATAGAGCTGCATTCAATGATGCTCTTGATGTTCTTAATCTTACTAAAGGAAAGAATTATCGTTTAGGAGAACAAATTCAAGATTTCCTTAGTATTCGTCAAAGTATATTTGATAGTCAAGAAAGAGAAGAAAGTCATAATATAAATAATCCAGATGATAGTAATAATGGTGCTGAACCTGAAAGTACAACTACTCCTCCTCCTAGCACGCAAACGACTTCAAATTCTGCATCACAAGTCACTCAACCGCAGCAGCCTACCAATCAATCGGGAAGCACTCAACAATCGCCTACAACGCAAGGAAACACGCCTACAGTCAATCCACAACTACAAAGTGTACAGCCAGCAACACGCAATGAAGTGGGTGAACGAATCACAGAATTTTTAAATAATAATGGTGCTGCAACTCCTCATATTGATTATACAATGGAAGGAGATATTGACCATGTAGAACTTAAAGTTTCTGATAAAGCTAGTCAGGAAGATAAAGTAGCTTATATGAGTAATGCAGATTTATTTGAAAATCCTGAACTTGCTAATACTACAGGAGCATTTGTAGAAAGAAATCCAACTTATAAACTTGATGATGGTAATAATCCTACTAGTATTTATAAAGGAAAAATTGGAGTTCCTCATACTACACAAACAGGAAATGGTCAATCCAACACTACTACATCTTCTACGGGGGGGTCTTCTAGTTCTAATGCTGGTACATCTACACAAAGTAATACTAATCAACAAGGTACTCAACAACAAACTCAACCAGTTGCTCAACCTCAAGTTGTAGATAGAGCTGAACTTACTGCTAATTTTATGGGAAAACTTAGAACTAGTGGTAAAGAAATCAAAGCAGGTAATTTAACTGCTGAAGCTTTTATTAAATCTCTTCAAGATGAAGGTGTTGCTCTTGGAGCAAGTCAAGAAGATATCGATGGAGCTATAAGTAGTGTAAAAGCTGTTATGAATAATCTTCTTGGAACTGCTTTTGCTTCTAGTGTTGGTGAAGTTATGCTTGCTAGTGCAGTTGAGGAATATAAACCGAGTTTAACTTTTGGAGATGAATATAAAGATGCTGCTAATAATATGCTTAAAACTTATGCTTCTGAAGTTAAACTTAGACAACATAACGGAAAGTATTATGGTAATCTTGAAGATTTACTCCGATACGTAAATGAACATAGTCCTAGTAAGAATACTGCTGATTTCATTTATAATAGTCTTAAAGAATATCTTAAAACTAAAGAAGGTAAAAAGCGTTTTGTAATGCTTGATGCTGATGTAGTTGATGATGCTGAATTTATGCGTAATGTTCGTAAGACTGCTGGTGAACGTAGAGCTGAAGCTATTAAAGTTGGTACTCTTAAACGAGTTAATATTCGTGAGCTTAACGAAGTAGTTCCTCTTGATAGAATTGACGCAAGTAGAGAAGAACTTGATAAAATTAAAGAAGGCGATAAACTTACTGTAAAGAAAGCAAATAAAGTTACTGCTGAAACTGAAGTTTTATTAGTTCAACATAATGGTATTACTGTTGGTTGGATGGGTATTCCTACTTTTGATGTAAAAACAGGAAGATATATTCAAGTTAACGATTGTATCAAATATACTGTAGGTAGGTCTGCTGAATACGATGGCGCTGTTAAAGATTGGATTCTTTCTATAGCTGACCCAAAAGATGAAGATAGTAAAAAACTTAATGACCTTCTTTATAAAATAGCATTTGAAAATTATGCTGGTTATGATATTACTGAAGATTTCATCAATAATCCTAAAGTTCAAGAAGCTATAAAGAATAATTTTATAGTAATTAATGAAGATAAAGGTTTTACTTATGGTAAAGCTCTTAATGGTCTGGTTAAATTATGGAGATACAATAATAATGTAGGTGTAGTTAATACTATTCCTTATAGTATTGAGTTATTCTTTGACAATCTTAGAACTAGTTATCAAACTAGTTTAGCTTTGATTAATAATAATCAAGAACTTACTGTTAGTAAAATAAGTAAAGGTGAACTTCTTAGACTTGCTCCTCATGGAACTCCTGGAGAAGCATTTAGAGTTGCTCAACCTGCAAGTCTTGCTATTAGTAGTAAATCTGATGCTAGAATAGCTTTAACTAGAAGTCTATCTCAAATTGAAGTTAGTGGTAGACAAATTAACGAAAATCTTGGTTTTAATATGAACCAAACATTAATTGCTATTGATAATGGAAATGGTACTATTGATTACGCTAATGCTTATCCTGTAAATTGGGGAGTTACTAACTACGAAAAAGATGGCAAACTTGTTGAAATGCCACATAGTAAAGTTCTTGCTGATTTAACTAAAGCTATTGAAGGTCAAATTATTGATAGACTTACTAATCTTCAGAAAGGTGATAGTTTGGCTAATTGGAATGAATTTAGAGAGTTTCTTGATACTCTTCTTGATTATAGCAATAATAGTACTCTATTTAAAACTAGTGGAGTTTATCATACTAGAAGTGGAGTTACTTTTATCAATGCTGGAAGTAAATCTGTAAAACTTTATAGTTCTGATAGTAAACGAACTGGTGCTCCTACAAAACTTGTTTTTATGAACAATGGTGTTGAAGTTAGTAGTTATAGTTTATTAGATAATGGAACTGAAGCCGGTAAAGCACTTGTTCAATTCTTTAGAGAAAATGCTACTATAAACTTTGCTCATGAACTTCTTAGTAGCGATAATAATACTGCCATTCCTTTAAAAGGTTTTATAAGTAGAAATGCTGAAGGAAAACTTGTAATTAATATACCTGAGTATAATGGTAAAAATGGTTTTAATCATATTGAAGATTCATATAATGATTTTATGCTTAAAAACGATTTACTTAGAATAGATTTAGCTCAAGTTGATGGAAGTAATTATTCAAGATTTTCATCTAATATGAAAGCTAATAGTGTACTTGAATTTACTGTAGGTGATGAGGTGAAACAAGAAGAAGAAAAGCCATTAGAGACTCCCCGTAAAGGTAATGTAGATGATAATACCACAGACCAAGTTAAATCTATTCTAGAAAGCGATAGTAAAACTAAAGGTCTTGATATTGCAAAAACTATTCTTCCTGAAGAATCTGTAAATCTTCTTAATAACACTGGAGATTTAACTAGTATTTTACCAGAAAATATTATTTTCGCAAACGAAGAAATTAAGAATTTTCAAACTTCTGAGAAGAATGATAAGATTACTGCTATGTATAAAGATGGAAAAATATTTGTTGGTGATGATTTCCTTAAATTAGATAGTGGTCGTCAAGTAAGAGTTCTTATTCATGAGGGTCTTCACAAAAGACTTGATAGTTATGGTCCTTCTAAACATAGAAGATTCTTAAATAACATGACTGAAATTTATGATGATTTTAGTCGTGAAATAGCACAAGATGTCGCTGATGTTACAAATGGTAATATTGAAGCTGTTCGTTCAAGACGTAATATTGGTTCTGAAGTTTTAGACGATACTCTCAAAGATTGGATTAATAATATTAATAGTTTCTTGTTTAAAGAATATGTTGATAATAACCAATTAGATAGAGCTAAAGAAGAGTTCATTGTAGAATCTCTTACAAATACTGCTCTTATTGAATATCTCAATAAAGTACAAGTAGATAATGTAGGAGATAAAGCTAAGTCGAAAACTATTTGGCAGAAGATTATGGACTTTATTGATAAATTATTTAATCTTGATGTAGTTGAAGGAAGTCTCAGAGAAAAAGAGTATAATGCTTTTGCTAAAGCTTTAAGTGAAGATAAAAATGTTAATACAAATGTTCAAACTGAGACAGAAACAAATACAGAAGAAACACAAGATGAACAAGTTGAAGATAAAGTTGTCGAAGATGAAACTCCTACTCCTGGAACTGATAAAGAAATAAGTAATAACGTTGATTTAAATGCTGGTAGTAATGATGATTTTAGTTATGATGATTTCTCCTCAAGACTTGAATTTCCATCTATCTACTCAGCAATCGAAAGTCTTCCAATGGAACAACATTCGCAATTTGCCACTTTACTTGCATCAGGTGACATTTCGATTACGTGCAAATAAGATTAATCACTCGCTGAGAATTAAGCCTCTCAGCGAGTTTTTAAAATATTAAATAACTTAATATAAATAGTTATGGCTAATAATTGTAGTTTAAATTTTAATGAAACTAAGGTTGGCACTAACCTTAAAGCTGAAGTTGGAAACAATGATGTTTTATTTAACAGCTTAATGAGTAATGTAATTGATGGTTCTAGACCATCTGGTTTTAACAAGGAATTTGAAACATATTATGCTATTAATTATGGTTCTATTCCTAATGTAAATGATGAAAGCAAAGAAGTTGCTACTGCTATTCAAAATTTTTATGCTAATACAAATTTTGATGTAAACGCTCATACAACTGATTCTGCTTTCATTTCTGATGTTATATCTAAAGGTTATACTAGTACTGCTGCTAAAAGTTGTGGTATTAGAATAGCTGGTAATCAAATGTTAATGTTTTATCATGATGATTTGATTAAAGGACGCCTCGATGAACATGCTGATGATAGAAAGAATAATCTTGCAGATAGAGTCATTAATCGTATGTTGTCAGGAGTTGCAGTAGGTGTTCTTATTAATAGAAAAACTAAACCTACTCCTAGTGAGATTGATAACGTTCGTAAACAACTTATGAATATTAATGGTAATGATTTTATTAAGATTGAAGAAGAAGTTGCTAAAGCTACTCCTCAACTTAGAAATCAATTTGCTACTCTTAAAGATATGCTTTCTGATAAAGTTAAGTATTTTACTCAAGTTATTCAAACTGACCCAAGACTTGGTGAGATTCGTTTTAAGAAAGATGATGAATTGAATCAGCAAGATGTAGATTGGAATGAAAGTTATTCTATAGAAGACGACGAAAATTCCAATATTGATGATGCTGCTGATAATGGAAGCAATAATGAAAAAGATACTACTACTGCTCGTTGGGAAGATAATGGAACTAAATCTGATTTTACAAAAGATTTTAGTTTTGCTGTTCGTAGTTATCTTTCAACTATTCCTAAACTTAGTAGTGCAGAAATAAGTGCTGATGGTAAATATCAATATGATAAAAGTAATCCTCTTGGAATGGTAGATTATATGGATTTCAAAGCTGTAAATTCTGCTATTCAAGGAGACCGTGATGTTACTAATATTAATTCTTTTTTAAAGAAGCTTGAAGATATAGCTAAGTCTAATAAAGAATATGCTGGTCTTGCTTATTTAGCTAATGACCTTAGAAAGAAACCAGACTTTGCTTATAAAGTATTTCAGATTTATCAAAGAAGTACTATTAGAAAACAACAAGTTCGCATTGATGATAATAATGTTTCTCCTGCTAGAAGTAATAGCCGTGCAGATAAACTTGAAACATTAAGACTTAACTATCTTAATGATATTAAGTCTACTGCTCTCAATATCATGAATGAAGATACTAATGAAATTCTTAGAGCAATTAATGAAAAAATTAAAGCTTATAAGAAAATTCCAGCTGATAGTAGATTTGATTTAAATAGACAGGCTTTAAGTGCTGATATTATAAACGCTATTGCTAGTCGTTTGAAACAATACTATCCTTCTCTCGATAAAGCTGCTATTGAAAGATTTGCTAGACTTAATGGAAAAGTTGATGGTAAAACTATAAATATTGGTAATAATCTTACTCAGCTTTATACTTATCTTTCAAATACTGCAAAGTATGCTAATGAAACTTTTATTAATAAACAAACTCTTGATAATAGATTTAAAGAAGCTAATAAAATTGAAGATAAGAAAGCTAAAAAAGAAGCTTTAGATAATGTTCGTGAAGCTTATAAACAAGGTTATCTTTCAACAAATACGAAAGCTTATGCTCTCGAATTAGCTAGAGACTTAGCTCCATATTCTGTAGTTAATATTGATTGTAATTCTACTAATGCTCTTGGTAATCAGTCTGCTGACCAAATCAATGATAGTATGATTACTAACTTCCTTAATGCAGTTAAAGGAACTTTAATGGAACAACAGAAAGATGGAAGTAAAGTTTCTACTGAACTTATTAATTATGGAAAGTATAAGTTCCAAGGAGTACAATATAATCTTAGTGGTATTCTTATGGAGCATCGTAATGAGAATGGTGCCATAACTAATTATGGACTTTTTTATAAAGATAAAGATGGAAATATTCAAATCACTTCTTATGCTAGAGATATGATTAATATTTCTTTGTTTGATGGTGCAGGAAATCCTAATACTAAAGATAATGTTCTTTATTCAGGTATGTCTAAAGGAGATTATGTATATACAGGATTTGCTCAATACTTTAATGCAGAGCAAAATCCTAATATGCTTATGGGTGATTACTTTATGCGTATTCCTTCTGATGCTCCAAAAAACTTTGTAGTTCATGCTCCTAGATATAAAGTTGATGGCTTGTTCTCTAAGATGCACGCAATTAAAAACGCTAAAAGTGAAGTTATAGCTAAAGAAGTTAGTGTTGACGATATTAATGAAAATCATCCAATAGTACAACAGTTTAGAAACATATTCAAACAAGAACTGTTGGATATGGCAAACTTTATCAACATTGTATTTGAAACTAATAGTTTAGGTCAAATTAAATATAATGATGATGGTTCTCCAATGTTTAAAAAAGGTTGGGGATTAGATGCTGAATCTGCTCGTAGAGTATTTGCTAATTATCATATAGCTAAAGGACATAAACATTTTATTGAAAAGAAAGGTGATGGTTGGGCATTTAATGGACTTCTTTTTAAAGATGATAGATTTGTTCTTACAGATTATAAAACTGGTAATACTACAAAATATGGTGACAAGTTATTAAACTATTTGTTTCCTTCTTTTTACGGGGGGACTAGAAATGGTTTTATTCCTTTCGCTACTAATGCTAATGGTGAAGTAGAACTTAATCTTACTTCAGAACAAGAAGATATGATTACTAGAATGGTTAAAGGTTTTGTAACTGACTATTCTAATAATGCTATTACTCGTATGAGTGAATACAAAGACCTTGATGTTAATAATCTCATTAACGAAAAGAATAGTATTGATTTTGCTCTTAATCATAGACTTATGTATATCGCTTTTAATGATATATTTGAAGGTGATACTAAGTTTTATAAAGATACTCAGACTTTCTTGAAAAGAAGTAAAGAGTCTCAAGCTAGTGGTGTTCCTTATGGTTTTGTTGATACAAGTCTTGACCTTAGAGAGAATAGTACAATAGTTCAAGGAGCTTTTCTTAATACTCCTGAAGTTCAAGCTAGACTTAAAGCTATTGGTCTTGATGTTCAACAGAAAACTAAGTTTAATGGTATTACTATTAAGAATACTGTTAGAACTAGTGAAGAATGTAAAGTAGATACTAAAAATACTACAGGTAAACTTACTGATAAAGATGGTATTCTTGTTAAAGATTTAGTAAAAAATGCTAAACTTACTGTAGAACAAGCTAGAAAACTTATGAAAGGTTTTAGTGGAACTACTGTAAACGATGCTCAGTCTTATATTACTTTTGAGGAATGGATTCGTCGTATTGCTGGTAGAGGTCAACTTAATGATTATTTTCCTTTAATTGAAGCTATTCAAGATGAAAGTAAAGAGATTCCTGCTGACTTACTGAAGAAATTTGTACAAGTACAGAAGAACTTCTACTATGACCAATATTATGATAAAGACCTTAATACTATTGCTCCTCGTCAAATTAAGAATGCTGAATTTGTTCTTGTTCCAAGATTTATTAAAGGAACTCAACTTGAACAAGTTTATAAAGCAATGAAAGATAATAGTATTGACCAGCTTAATACTGAGGAAACTAGTAAAGCAGGTAAAACTAGAGTGCTTACTATCTTTGATGAAAAGACTGGTGAAGTTACTGAAGAACATCTTAAAGATTTTAATAATAAAGCTGAAGATTATCGTGAGGAATATGATTATAATCATCTTTATACTCAGCAAGAAACTCCTCAGCACATGAATGCTAAGAATAAAGCTGGTATTCAGATTATGAAGAAGATTCTTGATAATATTGATAATAAAAGTCCTCTTTATAACTATAAAGAAGATTTCTTCAATATGTATGTTGCTAATATTAAAGATAGTTTTAATCAACTTATTAATGAATTAAAGATTCCTCTTGATAAAGATGGTAATATTAAATTTGATGGAGCTGGAAATATTGAAGGAGTAGATATGCAGGTATTCTTTGATAAACTCAAAGATGAAGCTATGAGACTTGGTCTTGATAGTAATATGATAGACTTTGTTACTCTTAATGCTGAATGTCCTGTAAGTGCTAATGGACTTCCAAATCCTGTAATGCCTACTTATTTGAGTAATGTAATTAATAAGCTTGAGAGTATTTCCCAAGCTATGTTTAATAGTGCCATTACTCGACAAGAACTTCCTGGTTTTCATGCTGCTCAGATTACTAATGTTGGTTTTAAAGCTACTAAAGACCAAATTAGTTATTCTAAAGAATTAAAGTATCATCCAAATAGTGAGCGTTATATTGAAGTAATGCTTCCTGCTAGTAATTTTGGTTTTGCTAAGAATGCTGATGGTACTTATAAAAAGAGTAAAGAAGAACTTCTTAAAGAACTTCAAGCTGCAGGTCTTGATACTTTTATTGGTTATCGTATTCCAACTGAAGGTAAACAATCTGTTTGTGTAATGAAAGTAGTTGGTTTCCTTGATGATGCTCAAGGTTCTACTATTGTTGTTCCTGATGATTGGGTTTCTCAAACTGGTTCTGACTTTGATATTGACTCTGTATATGGTATTCAATATAATACTACTATAAATGCTGATGGTAATATTCAAAAAATTCTTTATAATGATTTAGCTGGAAAAAGTTATGATGAGTATGTAAAGTCTCAACTTAATAATGAAGCTAAAGATAAACTTAAGAAAGCTATTAAAGAAGGAGTTAATGAGACTACTGCTCTTAGCAATGTAGCTACAGAATACGGTCTTCAAAGTCGTGAAGAGTTTAGTAAAGATAAAAATCTTGCTGATGAAAATACTCGTGAATCTCGTAATAATAGACTTCTTGATGATATGATTAATATACTTCAAGCTAATCAATCTCTTGAAGAGAATCTTTCTCGTTCTAACTTTGAAAGCATTATTGCTGCTCGTGATAAAGTTATGAATCCGATAGTTAAAGAGATTCGTGAAGCTAGAAGTCCTTATGATTTTCTTGACCAAGCTGCTTATCAAGAAGATGTAATGAGTGGTGCTAAACTTAAAGCATTTAGTGTTACTAGAGATACTTTCTGTTCTGTATGTAATACAGTTCATCCTCATATTGCAGATAACTATGTTGTTAAAATTGCATATAGTAAAGATAAATATAATCTTGAAGAACTTCAAAAGAGATTTGAGAAAGTAGAAGAAACTGATGAAGGTTATGTTGTTACACATAATACTCTTGGTTGGACTAATGATAATAAGAATGTAGACGGTTATATTCTTACTGCATATAGTTCTCAAACTACTGCTCATATTCTTGATGCTGTTAAGGAAGGTGCTATTCCAAATGTAAATGATTTTACTTTTGCTGTATATAAAACTCTTGCTGATATTGGTAGTAATTATGATACTGCTGTAGGTTTTATTATGCAACCTGCTATTACAAGAATTGTAAACGCTTATAATGCTAATAAATCTATTTATTCAGATAAGCATAATAAACCTATTGAAGAAGCTATTAGGTTGTTAGGTAAAGAGATTCTTAATACTTATCATATAAAGACTGATAAGATGAATCTTGGTGAAATAGTTGTTAGAGTTAACGCATTGCTTGGTGTTAAGTATAGTTTAGATAAACATAATGATATTACTTTATCACCTGATGAACTAGCAAAGAGATTACTTAATGATTCTAACCGCCCCGTAAAAGGTAGCATATATCAACATGACTGGGCTGTTCTTTTTGCTTATAAAGATTTAGCTAAACTTTCTGATAAAATTGGTTCTACTGCAAGAGTTTGTAATCCTGATAGATTTGGTGCTAAACAAAGTATTTTTGCTACTCGTAAAGTATTTAATGATATTGCAGATTTACTTATAGAAGAACATCCAGCTTTAGTTGTTGGAACTTCTTCTATTGTTAGTAGTATTTATGCAGGTTATCAACCTAGTAAAGGTTTAAGAAGTTATATTACTAGTGACAATAAGAGTTCATATCCTAGTCTTAATGCTTTCTTAAAGTATGCTAGTGCTTCTTCTATTCTTATAAATAGAATGTTGTTTGATACAGAACAAGATAGGTTTAGAATTGCTAATAGAGCTATTGAAGTTATAAATGGTGCTAATAATGTTACTGAGAAAGATTATAAAGGTTTTACTCAATATATTCTTAATACTGCTTATAAACAAACAGATGCTGTTATAAATAATTATACTTACGATGTAGAGAAGAGGCAAACTGTAGTAAATAAAGAAGTTGAAGAAGAAGATGAAGCTCTCAGAATTATGGGTTATGGTTGTACTCCTGATTTTACTTTTGATGTCAAAAATGTGACTAATCCTACACAAAGAGAAGTAGATGCTTGGAGTAAACTTAGTCCTGCTCAGAAAATTAGTTGGATTAAAGCTAATAGTGTTGATGCTGGCATATTCAATTATATAAATACTAATTTATTTAATGAATATGAAATGAATAGAGATGGACAAAGTCGTCAAACTATTCGGTTTAACGAAGATGCTGTTGATAGTGAAACTGCTTATAATCTTTTTGATACTGCATTTAGGTCAGATAATCCATTAGTTAAACTTGCTGCTATGGATATGATTAAATATGCTTTTGTTGCTGAAGGCTTCAAAATGGGTAGAGGTGCTATTAATAAATGTATTAAAAATACTACTCTTCGTGATGAGAATACTTTTGTTCAATATAATGGTGCTAGAACTAGTGTTGTTGCTCAAATTAAAGCTCAAATAGATAATGCTGTTGCTAGAATTGACTTAGTTGAACAGTATCTTAGAACTGACCCAGGAGTTACTAATGTTCCTCATAAGTTTATGAGTAAGAAATATAGTTCTATGTTTAAAACTTTAACTAGAGGAATGTATGAACTTGATTCAGCAGACGAAGCTAATGCTATTGAATTTGGCTTTGCTAGAGAAAGTAATTCAAAATTTGTTCCAATACAGTTTAATGATTATATTTATATTACCAAGAAAGAAGGTAATGAAAATATTACTAGATTATATAAAATTGATTCTCCTGCTCCTGGTATAGCTTTTGCTTATCCATTAAATAGTTTGGAAACTGGAGAAGACAGAGAAGTTAGTATTAATAATGCTAACAATACTGTTCCTCTTCCAAATTATTATGAAACTGTTATTGATAATCTGATGAGCGATGAATCTGATTACACATTAGATG
>ERZ1034939.447-NODE-447-length-26831-cov-28.803817_pt1 | contig 26831 bp, 42 predicted proteins | sample MGYA00520626_ERZ1034939 | MGnify/ENA primary metagenome ERZ1034939 (study PRJEB33766, sample SAMN09781751) | gut metagenome | biome: gut microbiome | host: Homo sapiens | place: Madagascar | study: EMG produced TPA metagenomics assembly of the PRJNA485056 data...
AAGCTCCATAACTTCTTAGCAGGATTTTACCCACTACAGAAATTATAGAGCCGATAAACCACCGCTACGAAAGTAGTGGTGGTTTCTTGTTTATCAAAAAGCCAAACTGATAGCAGAATTTGATATAATAGGATTATCTAGTGATATGACGAAGGATTATTATGAAATTATTATATACAGATATTCAGTTTGATATGACTGAAATTTTGACAAGAAAAGCGATGGAAGAGGCTAAAGCTGGTAAGCGTGTTTTCTACATCGCTCCAAACTCTTTGTCTTTTGAAAAGGAAAGGGCGGTTCTGGAACTTTTACCTGACCAAGCGTCTTTTGCCATTACCATTACGCGTTTTGCTCAAATGGCACGCTATTTTGTCTTAAATGAGCCTCAGACCAAAGAAACGATTGATGATAATGGATTAGCTATGATTTTTTATCGTGCGCTGTCTCATTTTTCGGATACGGATTTGAAAGTTTTTGGGCGTTTAAAGCAAGATACGAATTTCATCAAGCAATTGGTTGATTTGTATAAGGAATTAAAAACGGCTAACATGACCGTGCTCGACTTGACAGAATTGCATACGGCTGAGAAGCAAGAAGATTTGGTGAAAATATTTTTGGCGGTTAATGATATTTTGTTAGCCAATCAGTATGACAATCAGTCAAAAATTGCATTTTTTACTAAGCAGGTAGCATCGGGTCAGTTGGATGATGCGCTTGAAAATGTTGTTTTGGTTATCGACGGTTTTACACGTTTTTCAGCAGAAGAGGAAGATTTGGTCAGCCTTTTAGAAGAAAAATGTGCTCAAGTGATTATCGGAACTTACAGTAGTCAAAAGGCTTATAAGGCGACATTTTCAACTGGGAATGTCTATCAGGCAAGTTTGGATTTTTTACGTTCTTTGGCAGCTAAATTTCAAACACAGCCAGAATATGTTGAGAGCTCTCAAAAATCTCAAGAAGCATTTGCTAAGTTGTCAAAACTCTTTGAAGCTAAGCACGACTTTACAACATCAGATATCACCTTAACGCCAGATGATAAGAAACATTATGCTATCTGGGATGTTATTAATCAAAAAGAAGAAGTTGAGCATGTGGCAAAGGCTATTCGTCATAAACTTCACCAAGGCTATCGCTATAAAGATATTTTGGTGCTTTTGGGTGATGTGGATAGCTATCGTCTGCAAATCGGCAAAATTTTTGATAAATATGAAATTCCCTATTATTTTGGAAAAGCAGAGTCGATGAGCGATCATCCTTTGGTGCATTTTATTGATTCCTTGGAGCGCGTGAAACGTTACCGTTTTCGTATGGAAGATGTGGTTAATCTTTTGAAAACAGGACTTTATGGTTCCTTCACTCAAGATGATTTAGACCTTTTTGAGCAATATCTGATTTACGCTGATATTAAAGGACAAAGTAAATTTGGTAAGGAGTTCACGATTGCTTACAAGGGTGAAGAACACTTAGCTTATATTAATTGCATGCGCGAGCAAATCATGGCGCCTTTGCTAGCTTTATTTAAGGCACAAAAGCAGTTTGGCTCAAGCCTGCTTGAAAAATTGATGACTTTCTTAAGTGCTATTTCTTTGCCTGAGAATTTAGAGCGTATGGTAGCTACCTTCTCAGAAAATGACCAGGAAAAGCACGAGCAAGTTTGGCGAACATTTACTGGCATTCTCGAGCAATTTCAAACGATTTTTGGACAAGAAAAATTGTCTTTGGATGAATTTTTAGCTCTTTTAAGAAGCGGTATGTTGGCTGCCCAGTACCGCGTAGTGCCAGCAAGTGTTGATGTGGTTTCTGTAAAATCTTATGATTTGGTTGAGCCACATACCAATAAATTTGTCTTTGCACTTGGTATGACGCAGTCGCATTTCCCAAAGATTGCGCAAAATCGTAGCTTGATTTCAGATGAAGAACGTGCCAAGGTTAATGAGACAACAGCTGACAATCAACGTTTTGATGTGATTAGTCGTGAAAATATTAAGAAAAATCATTTTGCTGCTTTGTCATTGTTTAATTCAGCGACGGAAGAATTGGTGCTCAGTTTGCCACAAATTGCTAACGAGTCAGAAGATAAGGAATCTTCTTATCTTGCGGAATTAGCTAGCTTTGGTGTGCCTGTTTTGGTTAAGGGACGAAATCGTTTGTCGACAGATGCTGAAGACATTGGGAATTATAAAGCGCTCTTATCTCGTGTGATTGAGGTTAATCGCTTAGCTATTGAAGAAGAACGCGAGCTTAGCAAAGAAGAGCAGACCTTCTGGTCAGTAGCTGTACGTTATCTTCGTAAAAAACTGGTAAATGACGGTATTGAATTGCCACTTATTAAGGACAATATGCAGACCAAGCCAGTTTCTGATGAAGTGATTGAGACGCATTTTCCAAGTGATGAGCCGATTAATTTATCTTCATCAGCGGTGACAACTTTCTATAACAATCAGTACAAATATTTCTTACAGTATGTGCTTGGTTTACAAGAGGTTGAAACCATTCACCCTGACGCTAGAAATCACGGAACATACCTTCATCGTGTCTTTGAATTGGTCATGAAAGATGCTTCTAACCAGCCGTTTGACAATAAATTAGATCGAGCTATTCAAACAACCAACGCCGAAGATGCTTTCAAATTTATCTACGAAGAAGACGAGGAAAGCCGCTACTCATTGACAGTCTTAGAAGATATTGCTAGAAGCACGGCAACCATTTTACGTCAGGATACTCAGATCCAGGTGGAAAATGAAGAAGAACCTTTTGAATTAATGCTTGCCAATGCAGTTCGTATTCGAGGCATTATTGACCGTGTGGATCGTTTGTCAGATGGAAGTCTTGGGGTGGTTGATTACAAATCAAGTAACAATACCTTTGATATTCAAAAATTCTACAATGGTCTTAATCCGCAATTGGTGACTTATATGCAAGCACTTCGCGATAAAAAAATTAAAAGTGAATCAGATAAGATTTTTGGAGCCATGTACCTTCACATGCAAGAGCCAAAAGTAGATTTGTCATCGGTAGCTACTACAGAGAAAATTTTGGAGAATTTGTCTAAAGAACTTCGCTATCGTGGCTTGTTCTTAGAAGATGAAAAAGGCTATTTATCAAATGGAAATTATCATCTTAATGATTCTGTTTACACGCAAGAAGAGTTAGATATTTTACTAGATTATAATCAAAAATTATTCCTTCAAGCAGCTGAGCAAATTAAACAAGGATACTTTTTGATTAATCCTTACAGTGAGGATGGTAAGACGGTTAAGGGTGACCAATTAAAAGCTATCACACGCTTTGAAGCGGATCGCCACATGCCATACGCACGCAAGTGGTTTAAATTACCAAGAAAAGATAGACGTCAAGGCTTTTTGAGCCTGATGCAAGAAGAGGAGGAAAAAGATGATCTTTAAACCATTTTTAACGGCTGAAGCGATTTCTTCTCTACAGCAAAAAGAGGCGCAGTCATCAAAAGCGCAAAAACGAACACCTGAACAAATTGAAGCCATTTATAGCTATGGCAACAATATTTTGGTATCAGCGTCGGCTGGTTCTGGGAAAACTTTCGTCATGGTTGAGCGCATTATTGATAAAATTTTGCGTGGGGTTACTGTTGACCAGCTCTTTATTTCGACCTTTACAGTTAAAGCAGCGGGAGAATTAAAAGAACGTCTTGAGAAAAAAATCAGCCAAGCTTTGCAACAAGCGACGCATAATGATTTAAAAACCTATCTTAATGAGCAGCTGCTAGCTCTGCAGACTGCTGATATTGGAACCATGGATGCCTTTACGCAAAAGTTGGTTAACCAATACGGCTACACATTAGGAATTTCACCGACTTTTCGCATTATGACGGATAAGAGCGAACAAGATCTTGTCAAGAATGACGTTTTTGCAGATCTTTTTGCAGATTACATGACGGGGCAAAATCAAGACATTTTCCGCAAATTAGTTCGTAATTTTTCTGGCAATCGTAAAGATACCACAGCTTTTAGAGGAATTGTTTACAAAATCTATGATTTCATTCAAGCAACGGATAATCCTAAGAAATGGCTGTCTGAGGTTTTCTTGAAAGGTGCTAGAACCTATACTGATTTTTCCGCCATTCCCGACCAAGAAGTTGTGGATTTTCTAGCTTGCATGCATGAGACAGCTAATCAATTACAAGATGTGACGGATTTAGAAGATTACAAGCAAAAAACAGCTAAGGGGACGCCTACAGCGGCTTATAAAAAGCATTTGAACATGATTGAGCATTTGCATGAGTGGGTTTTGCATTTTGAGACGCTTTACGGTCGTGATGGACTTGGTCGTTTGGCGACAGATGTGGCTGACTTGATTCCATCTAGTCCAGCTGTGACAGTTGCAGGGGTAAAATATCCAATTTTCAAGACTCTCCAAGGTCGTTTGGCTGGTCTGAAACACTTAGAAACTATCTTCAAATACCAATCGGAAAGTCTGCCTTTGTTAGAACTTTTACAAGCGTTTATGCAGGATTTTTCTGAACAATATTTGCAAGCTAAAATCCAAGAAAATGCTTTTGAGTTTTCGGATATCGCTCATTTTGCTATCCAGATTTTGGAAGAAAATCCAGATATTCGTGAGCTCTACCAAGATAAATACCACGAAGTCATGGTCGATGAGTACCAAGATAACAATCACACGCAAGAACGCATGCTTGAATTATTGTCAAATGGTCATAATCGATTCATGGTGGGAGATATCAAGCAATCTATCTATCGTTTTCGTCAGGCTGATCCGCAGATTTTTAACCAAAAATTCAAGGATTTTCAAGAGCATCCAGAACATGGAAAATTAATTCTGCTAAAAGAAAACTTCCGTAGTCAGTCAGAAGTCTTGGATACGACAAATAGTGTCTTTACGCATTTGATGGACGAGTCTGTTGGGGAAATTTTGTATGATGGCATGCATCAGTTAGTAGCAGGCAGTCCCGCACAAAAAGAAGCTCATCCAGAAAATAAAACACAAGTCCTTATTTACGATACTGATGATGGTGGTGAACTTGAAAGTAGTCCAGAAGAGGAGCAAATCAATCCAAACGAGGTTAAGCTGGTAGCTAAAGAAATTATTCGCCTGCATAACGAAGAAGGTGTTGCCTTTGAAGACATCACGTTGCTAGTTTCATCACGTACGCGTAATGATGGTATTTTGCAGACTTTTGAACATTATGGTATTCCTTTGGTGACGGATGGCGGTGAGCAAAATTACCTAAAATCTGTTGAAGTTATGGTGATGCTAGATACCCTTCGAGCTCTGGATAATCCGCTTAATGATTATGCTTTGGTAGCTCTGATGCGTTCACCAATGTTTTCTTTTAACGAAGATGATCTTGCTCGTCTTGCTCTTCAAACAAGCGAGGATGAGACCAGAGCCAATCTTTACCAAAAACTAGAACATGCTTTGGCTAATCAAGGTCAGCATGCAGAATTGGTCACACCAGTTTTACGTGAAAAATTAAAAGATTTTATGACTTGCTTTAGCAAGTGGCGTGATTTTGCCAAATGGCATTCGCTTTATGATTTGATTTGGAAGATTTACAATGAGCGCTTTTATTATGATTACGTGGGCAATCTCTCCCGTGCCGAGCAGCGCCAAGCCAATCTTTACGCCCTTGCACTTCGTGCTAATAATTTTGAAAAGACTGGCTTTAAAGGCTTATCACGCTTTATTCGCATGATTGATCGCGTCTTAGAAAGTGAAAATGATTTGGCTGACGTTGAAGTGGCCCTTCCAAAACATGCTGTGAATTTGATGACTATCCATAAGAGTAAAGGACTTGAATTCAAGTATGTCTTTATTTTGAACATTGATAAGAAATTCAGTATTCAAGACATGATGTCACCCTTGATTTTGTCACGTCAAAATGGAGCTGGTATCAAATATTTGGCTGACATGCGAGAAGAGTTAGATACGGATGTTTTTCCAACCGTTAAAGTCAGCATGGACACTTTGCCTTATCAGCTTAATAAACGTGAACTGCGCCTAGCAACCTTGTCTGAACAAATGCGTTTGTTCTATGTTGCCATGACCCGTGCTGAGAAGAAATTGTATTTAGTCGGAAAAGCAAGTTCTGAAAAATTGGTTGATAAATACAGCGGTAAGTCAGAAAATAATCATCTTCCAGTTGCAGAACGTGAAGCTTTCATGACTTTCCAAGATTGGATGTTGGCCATTCGTGAAGCTTATAAGGACTTACCATTTAAGGTTGAATTTGTCACAGATGAAGATCTGACAGAAGAGAAAATCGGTCAGATTGAAGTCAAATCAGCTATTAAACCTGATGATTTGTCAAATAACCGCCAGTCAGAAAATATTGCAGAAGCTTTGGAGAGACTTGAGGCAGTTGCAGAGTTGAATACCAAATATCAATCAGCCATTAACCTGCCAAGCTTAAGAACACCTAGTCAGGTTAAGAAACTTTATGAGCTTGTTATGGATACTGATGGTGTTGATGTGATGGCTAAGAAGGACCAAGTAAAACCAAGCTTTGCCTTACCTGATTTTTCGAAAAAAGCCAAGGTTGAAGCAACAGCGATTGGTTCTGCCATGCACGAGCTCATGCAGCGCATTTCCTTGTCTCAAAAAGTGACACTAGAGGATATTTCAAAAGCTCTAACACAAGTGTCTGCTAAAGATGAAGTTAAAGCGCGCATTCATCTAGAAAATGTTTTGGATTTCTTTGAAAATTCAGCTCTTGGACAATTGATTCAGCAAAATACTGACAAAATCTACCGCGAAGCTCCATTTGCTATGCTAAAAGAAGACCCTGAGAGCAAAGAAAAATTTGTTGTTCGTGGGATTGTCGATGCTTATCTTATTTTAGAGGATCGTTTGGTTCTTTTAGATTACAAGACTGATAAATACACAAACAGCGAGGAAATTAAAGACCGATACCAAGGTCAAATGGCACTTTATGCCGAAGCACTCAGCAAGTCATATCATATTGATCAAGTTGATAAATACCTTGTTTTACTTGGTGGAGAGTGTCTGGAAGTAGTTAAACTTTAAAAGTAATTAAAAAAACGACCGTTTAGCATAAAGCTTGCGGCCGTTTTTGGTATAGTATATTGTATATTGAAAAAATAAAGGCGAGTTGATTGGATTAACTCCAGAATTTAGCGGCGATGTCTTGACCTTGCTTAATTTTAGCCCATTGTTGTGGGATAGCAAGTTCATTTCCTGAATCACATGAAGCAAAACCACATTGGTGAGAAAGGAAAAGACGGTCTTTAGGGATGATTTGGCTAGCTTCTTCAAGCATTTTAAGCGCACGTTCTTCATCGTCAAGATCAGTTGTTTTACTTGAAAGAAGTCCAAGAACGACTTCAGCATCTGAGTCTTTCAAGCTTTCAAGAGCTTTAAGGTCACCAGCTACTTCGCTATCCCATTCAAGGAAGAAACGGTCATAGTGTTGATCTTTCAAGAATTTTGTTGCGATAGCTTCGTAAGTACCACCAGCAGCAGAACGACTTTCGTAGTTACCACGGCAGTTGTGAGTCCAAACTTGCAAACCAAGCTCATGACCGTAGTCCGCAACATCGTTATTTACTGCGATGAATTCATCAGCAAGATTGGCAAGAGCGCTGTTCCCTTGAGCAAAGAAACCAGTTGGGTTTGTTTCATCGAAAAGTTCCCAGAGGCAGTCGTCAAATTGAATGATTTCTCCGCCAGCTTCTTTGTATTCTTTCAAGAATTCTTTATAGGCATTTGTAAGACCAGCTTTTAGTTCTTCTTTAGTTTTGTAAACTTGGTCTTCGCCAACTAATTGATTAAAGACTGTGAATTCTGTGTAGGCGTGGGCAGGTCCCCAGATTGTTAGTTTTGTGTCAGTTTCACCAGCTTCTTCTTTAAGAAGTTTGTAAATATCTAGAAAGTGGTGATTTTTGCCAGAAAGTGGTTCTGTGATACGGATACCAATATCCTTACGTGTTTCAAAATGACCGCCATCATGGTCTTGGAAAGTGTATCCGTGGTCAGCGATGTAACGTTCAATACCTTTTAAGCCCCAAACGAAATCAAGGTGCCACATAGATTTTGAGTATTCGCCGTCAGTTAGGACATCGATACCTGCCGCTTTTTCTTCAGCGATAACTTTTCTGATATCAGCTGTTTCTGTTTCTTTGTAGCCTTCGAATGCATCGTAGAAAGGATATTTGATATCATCACGATGCTCGATTGCGATTTTGTATTCGCGTAAATCTGCTGGTCGTAAAAGTGAACCAACTAGTTGAAATCTTGATTTAGCCATTTTCTATACCTCGTTTATTTTTTTGTGATTCCTATTTTAGCTGAGCTTTTCAGTTTTGAAAAATAGTTATTTATATGGGATAATGTATAGTTATAAACTATAACTGAAAAAATATGTTTTTCTATAAAAATGACAGAAAATTTGGTAAAATAAGAAAAGACTGACAATTTTTATAGGAGATTTATGATGGATATTTGGGAGAAACTGTACGAAGCGGCAAAAAATGACTATAATCCACATTATGTGACGCCTTTTATTTATTCAAATCATGTTGTTGCAGCAATTGAAGCAGAAGATGGACAGATTTTCACAGGCTACTGTTTTGAAGCTACGTCTGGTGTATTTCATCTTTGTGCGGAACGAGCTGCATCATTTAATATGTTCCAGCAATCTGGTCAAACGACTATAAAGCGTATCATTGCCTTTCGTGATAAAGCGCCAAATGGTGGTGGTTCAGGTATGCCTTGTGGTGCCTGCCGTGAATTTTTGATGCAATTGTCACCTAAAAATAAAGATTTGGAATTTATGATTGACTATGACAAGCGTGAAACCATTACACTTGGTGAGTTGATGCCAAATTGGTGGGGAGAAGAGCGCATGGCAGCTGGTATTGAGGATTTAGATTAGTCACAAGTAAAGATAAACGAGGTAGAGGATGCGAGATAATCATTTACACACACATTTTTCATATGATTCAGAGACTCAGTTTGAAGATTATTTAACTCATTATGATGGTGATATTGTGACAACAGAGCACTATGATTTGTCAAATCCTTATACTAAGCAAGATAATGTGCCGGATTATGACGCTTATTCGCGTGAAATAGCTGAGCTTAATCGAAAATATGGCAATCGTATCAAAAAAGGAATTGAAATTGGCTATTATGAGCCACGTGAAGATGATATTATTGCTTATTTAGCAGATAAGAACTATGACTTAAAATTGTTATCAGTTCACCATAATGGGACAAATGATTACCTTGATGATGAAGTGGTAGATATGGAAAAAGCGGAGATTATTCAAGAATATCTGGATAAGTTAGAGTATGCTATTGGGCGCGTGGATGCGGATGTTTTAGCACATTTTGATTATGGCTTTCGAATTTTTGATATGACAGTAGAGGATTTAAAAGTTTATGAACCTCAATTAAAGCGTATCTTCCAAAAAATGATTGACCATGATTTAGCTTTTGAGTTAAATAGTAAATCCATGTATTTGTATGGCAAAGAAGAGCTTTATCGATATGCACTAAGTCTAGTAAAAGAACTTGGTTGCCATAAATATTCCATTGGTTCAGATGGACACAAATTAGAACATTTTCGTTTGGCATTTGATAAGATTCAAGCATTATTGGATGAATTTAGTATTGAAGATTGGGAGATTTTGTAAAAAGACACATAAAAAAGCTATGAGCAACAGGCTCAGAGCTTTTAGTTTGTTCAGCAATTAGTGAGAAATACGTTTACGTGCTGCTTTTTTACGATTTTCTTGAATGAAAGCAGCTTTTTCCTCTTCAGGTTCAATAATTTTTTTCTTAACTGCAAAGATAGCACCAGCAACTGTAGCTGCAGTGGCTACCACACCAGTAGCAATACCTTTAGCAAATGCGAATTTTTTAGCCATAATAATTCTCCTCCTTACTGATAAGAACAGAGAGTATAAAGAGTTCTTTATACTCTTTTGTAGCAGTAGGATTGGTTTTCTTGTCCTACCATCTTATGTTATAATAAGGGTAACAAAAATTGCCTAAAAGTTCAAGTGAAAACGTTATATTTACTAAAAAATCAGGCTTAGGACGGATAAGAAAAAAATGTCAAAAAAAATAAAACTGCTAGCGGTAGTTGGGCCGACTGCTGTTGGAAAAACAGCACTGGGAATTGAGCTAGCAAAACAGTTCAATGGAGAAATTATCAGTGGTGATAGTCAGCAAGTCTATCGTCAATTAGATATTGGAACGGCAAAAGCAACTCCTGAAGAACAAGCTGAAGCAGTGCATCATTTGATTGATGTGCGCAATATTGATGAGACTTACTCGGTTTATGATTTTGTTCAGGAAGCTAGCGCAGCCATTTCAGATATTGTCAGTCGAGGCAAACTTCCGATTATCGTCGGAGGAACAGGACTTTATCTTCAAAGCTTACTAGAAGGTTACCATCTGGGTGGCCAAGTAGATCAGGAAAAGGTTCTTGCTTATCGAAAAGAGCTTGACCTTTTATCAGACGACGAGCTTTTTGGAAAAATAGCAGAGCAAAAAATTGAAATTCCTCAGATTAATCGACGTCGAGCTATTCGAGCACTTGAGTTAGCTAAATTTGGAAAAGGTTTAGAAAACAAAGAAACAGATTATGATGCTTACTTAATTGGCCTAAATGACGATCGTCAAGTTCTGTATGACCGCATTAATTATCGCGTTGATCTCATGGTTGAAAATGGGGTTTTGAATGAGGCAAAATGGCTCTATGACAATTATCGTGAGGTCCAAGCAGCACGAGCTATTGGCTACAAAGAACTTTTCCCCTACTTTTCAGGAGAAGATTCTCTTGAAAACTGTGCTGAAAAATTAAAACAAAACACACGACGCTTTGCCAAACGCCAGTTAACTTGGTTTAGAAATCGAATGACAGTTCAGTTTTATAATGTTTCTGAAACAGATTTTAAAACAAAAGTTGCAGAAGATGTTGACCGTTTCTTAAATGATAATAAAGTGTAAGGTAGAGCAAAAACTCCTTTACCCTCTTCGAATAAAATTTATGTTATAAAATTTATCGTTTTTTCATAAATGATTTAACCGCATTTTAACTACTGTTTTATAGCATTTAAATTATAACTTTCAAGAAATAATCGGTATTTTTAGGTATGATTATGTATAGTGACGGGGAATAAGACGGGGATTTTTTTACTTGATTGCTCGCAAGAATGAATCAGTAACTTCACTTGCGACTTCGTCTTGAATGTGTGTATATTTTTGAGTCATATAAGATGTTGAATGACCTAACGCAGCTGCCATATGTTCAACTGGTACACCAGCGATTTGACCTTGTGTAGCGAAGAAGTGGCGCATCATGTGAGGTGAAACGTGAATACCGATTACTTTACTGACCTTTTGAAAAACGACGCTAATGCGCGTGTATACAACTGGTTTTCCAAAGAGCCTTTTGCACTTTGAGCCATCGTCGATAAAAAGAAAGCTTTCTTTGTTGAGTATAATGCCAGCCTTTTTAGTGATACGCTTGGTTTCCTCGATGGCTAAATCTAACAAAGCCGTGGTTTCCTTATCAACAAATACATATCGTTCAGATTGTTTAGTTTTCATTTTTCCGCCATTCGGACGTCCTTTTGTACGGCTTTCGTTCAAAAAGATACGATAGCGACCATCTACTAGCTTCAATGAGCTAAATTTGATTCCCAAAACTTCGCTGACACGTAGTCCAAAATAAGTAAGTCTAACCATCGTATAATCATAAGTACTTAGCACCTTTTTTGCACATCTATCCCAATTTTGAAATTTTTCGACAGATAATCGTTTATCTCTCTGATTAATACTGCTGTCACCTACATAAATTTTTAGAATAGGGTTTTTATCGATGTAACCATTGACCTCCGCATCTGTAAGCATTGCTTCAAGAATGGCACTTGTTTGAACGACAGTTGTTCGTGAGTATTTTTTAAGCATTTTTGCTATAAAAACTTCATACTCTTGTCTATTAATGTCAACTAATCTAGTTTTGCCATATCTTTGCTCAAAGTGTACTTTAAAGAGGTTGCTTTTGTTTCTAATCGTGTCTGGCGCCCATCGACCCGTTTCAATGCGATTCTCACTGTAGATTTGCCAGTAATCGTTGACCGTCATGTTTTTCTTCGGGTCATACTCGTTATTTGCTATTTTGTTTTCGATTTCAGCAAGTGCTTGTCTAGCTTCAGCAAGTGTTTTCAGCCCACTGGCGCTCACTTCTTTTTTCTTACCATTTAGCTTAAAATTACGGCGAACGTAGTAGCGTTTGCCTTTTTTTGTTTCGTATGTATAGATATTTGGATATTTTGTTTTATTGTATTTCATGTTTTTCTCCTTGTTAAAAAATAGCTTCTGGACAAGGCTTTTTAACTTAGAGAAATTCTTGACATCACCACCTTTTTTGATAAAATTAAATAAGCGGAAAGCAACGAACCTGGATTTTTCCATTTCCAATTTTTTAAGTAATCAATTAAGTTGTTTTTTCGTGTTTATCATCTAACCCTTACACTCAAATTTTGGCGAAGGAGAGTGTGGGGGATTTTTTGTGTTGCTTTTTATTTATCTAAATTATCAATGGCATATTGCGCTTCTGATTCCGTAAATTTTTCACCAGCCTCAGAAATTAGTTGATCATAGATAGCGTCTGGAGACATTGCCATGCTCTTTTGGTAACTTTTTGCTTGTTTCAAAGCGGCTTTGTTGTAATCAAAGCTAGAGTTGTCAATAGCATATTGAGCTTCTTCAGGAGTGAACTTTTCACCCATTTCAGAAGAAAGTTGTTCATAAATACCTTGTTTTGACATATGCATATTTTTGTAATAGCTTTTTGCTTGTTTCAAGGCAGCTTTCTTGTAATTAGCTTTCAAGTTGTCAACAGCATATTGAGCGTCTTCTTCTGAGTATTGGTCAAAATCAGAAGTCAATTGGTCAAAGATGCCTTGCTTAGACATGTGCATATTCTTGTAGTAGCTTTTTGCTTGTTGCAATGCTGTTTTTTGAGTAGTAGTAGCAGCATAAACAACGGTTGGTTCATTAACTACAGGGACATTAACGACATCAAGCATTGCTGCACCAAGAATAGCAGTAGCACCAAGCATAAAGACAGTTTTCTTCTTCATTATGTATTTTCTCCTATCCAGCTTTTAACGTGATTCAGTTTTGCACGTAGTTTGTATTATTCAAATTCTAGTTCGTCAATACTATCAGAGAAGCTTTCCAAAATTTCGTTTTCTCTTAGGAATTCAATCCAATCTTCGATTTCTTGTTCATGACTAAATTTCCGCTTAGTTTTGATGACTGATTTGATTTTGTCGTAAGTATTTTTGATTAAATCAGTCCACATTTTTTCGGCTTCTTTATCAATTCTACTTTCTTTCCAGCGCTTATTTGGCTGACGTCTACTATTTTTTTCGTTAAGATGATCAGTTGCTTTTATAATAAATTTATCGTATGCTCGTCCATTATTTTCGATATACTCTTTAAATTCATCCGAATACATGTTAATCCTCCCTATATTTTCCAACAACTTCGCCAATGATTCTAAAATCGCTATCGATATCAACTAGTATGTCATCGTATTTAGGGTTTAAACTGTGTAAATAAGCCCCAGAATCATTAATAACCAATTCTTTAATATAAGCGTCACCGTAATACTCGAATACTCCTATATCACCACTTGATAAATCAACAGATAGCTTTACAAATACGTAGTCACCAGAGTGATATTCTGGTTCCATTGAATCACCGCAAATAGGAACGACAAAATCAGCGTCTATATTTATTGGCAACTCAATCTGTTCAACTTGTACGTCATTTAAATATTGTCCTGTACCAGCCGATAGTGCTTGGTCGTAATAGTTATAAGTATAGTATATAGTTTGAGGTTCATTAACTGTATTCTGATTATTTACTTCTAATTCTTGTTCTTTTAGTTGTTTGTCAGCAAATGTCAAAACCTTTTTTTGACGTCTCCTATGTAATTTAGTCACTTTAGTGTTGATTTGAGAAATTAAAGAGTCATCAATACCTTCCTGTTTTTCAGTTTTAAAACGAGGGTCAAAATTAATCTTTGGAGAGATAGTGGTTATCTTATTAGATTTATCTTCAATTAAATCAGACTTATTCACATTAAAATAATTTGCTAAAAGTTCTATTTTACCAATTCTTGGATAGGTGATACCTTTTAGCCAATCTCTAACTGTAGTATATTTTAAATTTAAATCGGCGCATAGAGTATTTCTGTCTACGCCTTTCTTTTTCATATAATAATCAAGGTTTTTAGAAAAAATCTCCTTGTTTTTAACATTTGTTTCGGTCATTTGCTCACTCCTTTTTCACTTAATATATTACGTTAAAAACGCAAAAAAGTAAAGAAAAAAATAAAAAAATACGGAAAAAACGCAAAAAGCTCTTGACATTGCGGTTTAACCGCAGTATAATATACTCGTAAGGTTGAGAAAGATCTTAACAATGTTAGCGAGGTGAGAACATGGATGAACGAAAAACAAAATTTATTGAAGTATTAACAATGATGCACACAAAAATTGGTCAAGATTTTGTTAATGAAAAAGACCCTCTTGCAAGATGTGAGCTTGCAAAAGGGTACTTAAAAATCGGAGATTACTTATCAAAATATTGATTCTCCTCTACCTAAAGCTTCAGCTAGAGCTTTAGAATTGTCCGCTCTTTTCTTATTTTCGGCATCAATAAAAGGTTGGTTATGAGCCTTGATAGCCTCAAGCGAATCTTCGTACAGTTTGATTTTATCTTCAATAGATAATTCCGGACTTGATGATGAAACAATAGCTAGAGCGAGTTCATTAACATTAGAGATAATCATAATATTCACCTCCTTTCTGACAATATTATATCAGATTAAAGGTACAACAAAAAAGTGTATTCTATCTCCTACATAGAATACACTACGGAAATTATTCTGCTCAAGCTAGTAGGAGTAACTATCAACACTTCGCTGGTATCGTCCCCAGCACTGCAATTGAAATGATAGTGTGTTATGGACCTAGGACTGATAGGATTTTTTAGCTGGCTCCTTCCAGCGCGTCAATCCATACCTATTTTTACGACTCTTGTTTGTCGACGCTAGCAGTCAGGACTAGAAAATCTAACACCCACTCACTGAGACACAGTATACCTCAAAAACTCTGACAAAGAAAATCACTCCTTTCGAGTTATGGGATAATGCTATTATATCAAATATACGGTAAACCGTAAATGAATGGAGGTTTTATTATGTGGAAGAAGTTGAATAAACTTGCTAAAGAGCAGAATATTTCCATTAGGGAGTTGGCTCGTATTTCTGGTGTTGCATATACAACTATTAGAGATACACAATTTCGTGATATTGGCTTTACGAAAGCTGCGAAGCTTGCGGAAGCCCTAGGTGTTAGCCTAGATGATTTAAAAGAATAGGAGGATAAAACATGAAATGGAAGAAGTTTTTTTTGGTGATATTCATTATAAGAATGAATCAGCAGACGGAAACCAAGAAGTGGAATTCAAACTAAAGGGTGGGTTAATTCCTAATTTGGTTTTGTTAGTTTTAATCATTAGATTAATTGCATGGTTAGTAGTGAGGTAAAAAACGATGGTAACAAACGGAATAATCTCTGTAGAAAATGTTGAATTAATAAAAATTACTTATCGAAAAGGAAACGGAACAAAAGAAAACCCTGCTAGGATTGTTTCACAATTTTGGAACCAAAAAAATGAAATGGTATTTGAAATTGACCCGACTTCTTAACTATCTCGTTTGTCAATAGCTTTTCTGTAAGATTCAGGCAAAGAATCATAAACGTTTTTAATTTTTTTAGGCTGTGAAATTCTATTGTCAACAATCAAATTGACAAAAGCCAAAAGTGAGGCTGCGAGTTCCTTGTTATCTTTCAAGTCAATTTGTCCAGGGTGAACAGCGTTATTTCCAATTACACGGACGCTATCTAGCATTTGTTGAATTTCAGCTGGCATTCCTTGATTAACTAAATATCCTATTTTATTATTTAAATCTTTTCCCTCGGCTTTTAAGTGATTTATAAGTTTTTCGATAGCTAAACGTGATAGAGCAGCAGAAGAACGTGGGGATTTATCAAGGATTTCACTTGCTTCAATATAAATTTCTTTGACATCATCAGGCATATCTTGGTTTGGAGAAGGCACGTCTAAAGTTTTAATTGGATAAAGTAATTTTTCATCGTCCTCCAAAGCCGATATAACTTTATTCCCCTGAATTGTTTTATTATCAGTCAACCAAATTGAATGTTCATGACAAGCCTGACACTTTGCAATGATTATAAAAGAACTTGTCGGATTATCATGGGCGACAGGGAACGATTGCCATTCGTGTGAAGCAAATCCACCACAATTTGGGCAAATAAAGGCTTTTGAATGTTCGATATTAGTATAATAAAGGTTTATTTTACTATGATCAAAATATGTCATAACTTTTCTCCAATCATTTTTATTTCCATTATACCATTTTAGAAAGGGGTGAGAATATGCAAAAAATGACATTGAAAATGTTGCGCGTTTCTAATGGATTAAATCAAAAAGAAGCTGCAAAACTCGTAGGAGTGTCTGCTGATACATGGGGACATTGGGAACGTTGTCAGACAGAACCGTCGATTAGTATGGCTTATCGCATAGCAACGACATTCAATACTAATTTAGATGATATTATTTTTTTACCCAAAGTTGCGGTTTTACCGCAATAAACATTTATCAGTAGGTTAGAAAGGAGCAAACATGAAACCAAAACGTTACCCATATAGTGGAAAGAAAAAGCAACCTCATGAAGAGATTGCTAAGTTAAAAATTGGTTCTAACATGGTTAAAATCACTGCGAAAAAGATTACTTTTTCTGGGGCACTAGAGTCCCATCAGATTTTTTAATCAAGAGCCATTCTGGATTAATCTCAATACTTGCAGTTCCGCTATCTAGCTCTGCAACAAACCAAAATCCGTTTGGATAAGTTGTTTTAATTTTGGAGTATCCAGGGCGAAAATCGATAATTTCCTTTTTGATTTCATTAAAATCTACCTCAAAGTTAGAGGTGTCGATATTAACATGAACTTGTTCAGACACGCCGTTGCCTCCTTTCTGTAAAACTTAACTCTCAGGAAATCGCTTGGTTTGGTAGTTAAAGTTTTTTACCTGATTGTCATATCTATATTATAGCAGAAAGTAGAATTAATCACAAAATGTAGTGAGTAAAATTAAAAAAAGATACAACATATTGTGATTTGGTGAAGATATGTGGAAAAAATTAAATCATATTTTGATTGAAAAAGGAATGACAAAAAAAGAACTTGCGGAAAAAGCAGGAATTAGTAAAAACACAATCCAAAACATTCGGAATAGTAAAATCTCATTTCGAAATATGGTCAAAATTGCTGACGTTTTAGAAGTCAGTTTAGACGAATTTAGAAAGGAGCAAACATGAGAGAACTACTTACAGAACCTAAAAGACTCGTGCAAAAATATGCTGATTTGGCACTTGAAAGATATGATACGTATCAAAAAGCAATTTCCGCAGTAAGTCATTTTTCGGACTTTAGCCCTTTAGGACAAGAACTAAAAAGAGCTATCCAAGACGAAATTAAAGAGCGTGCTTTGAATAGCAAAACCAAAAAAGAATAACATCACTTCCAGCTAGGTTGCTACGGTTCTAGCAGACGCCTCCGAATTATAGATAATTGACATGATGAAACGAACTCCATTAGATTGTCTGCTAGGGCTATACCAGCCTAGCTGGAAGACAAAAAATATAGAAAGGATATGACGTGAAAAGCCAAAGTATTATTATTTTTTACAAAAAAGGCTTCAAAAGAATATTTCTTTTTGAAGCCGACAGCATCGATGACATGCTTCTCGCCTTTGAATTCGATGCGTTCAAATATAAGAAAGACAGAGCATATTTTTTGGTTGATGGTGTTGAGATTAAATTAACAGATAGCTAAATCCCAAGAGTTTTTAACACAATCGTAGAAGCAAGTTGTTGAAAAATGGTTAAAGAAGCAGAACCGACTGATTTTATAATCTTCTCTTTAGTTTGGTTAAAAACAGTTTCGGAACGAATATCATTTAATAATTCGTGACCCGACCAAGTTAAATCAGTGAGAAATAAAACAGTTGTGGTGTTATTGCCAGAAGCTTCCTCACCTATAACATATTCTTCTTGCAATAATTTTAAAGCGTTATATTGAATTTCTTCTTCATTATATTTAGACAATTTTTTATAAGATTTGAAATTCGCAAGAATTAGCTCATCTTTACGATTTGGGATTTCTTCGACTGTTAGCAAAATATCTCTAATGCAATCATAATTTAATTTCACAATAATCACCTCCTTTCGAGATGATTATACCAAAAAAGCCACTGAGAAATCAGTGACTTTCACAAAAAACTTACTTACATTATACCAAAAAAGGAGCAATTATGGATAGTGTAATGCAACAATTTTCTGATTGGCTCAAGGGCATAATCAAGGAAACATTAAACAAGCTTTTGGAAATCGAACAGGATGACGGTTTTCCAGAATTGATGGACGTAACAACGACGTGTGACTTTTTGGGAATTAAATACGACACGTTTCAACTTTACCGCTATTCAGACGGTTTCCCAAAAGAATTGCCAGCAAAACGCTGGTCAAAACGAGCTATTAAGAAATGGCTTGAAAATCAAATTTAAAAGCTTCTGGACAAGGCTTAGAAAGAGGAAAATATGGACTTATTTATTATCTGCTTTAGTTTAGCAGCACTGCTATACGTGCTAACGTTGCCATTTGTCGGCAAGAGAGCGAGAAAGAAAGAAGAACCAAAGCGTGTATATCCGGAACGTTTTCCGTGGGAAGAAAATCAAATCTCATACAATCGCATGCACGGTTTACCAGATGATGCGATTTAAGAGGTGCTAAATGGAAAATGAATATTTTGACACAGATGAAATCATGGTGATTGATTTTGATAAAAACGGCTGGCACGGGTGCTGGGGCGTAAAAGAAGAAGAGGGGGATTAGGTGGCAAAAACCAACAGACGATATTATTGGATACAGCTAGCTCAAGATTTTTTTAAATCAAAAGAAATGAAACTATTACGTAAAATGCCTGGTGGCGACACTTACACAATTATCTACTTAAAACTAATGCTTATTAGTCTTGAGGATAGCGGCAAAATCTATTTTGAAGAATTAGCTCAAGACTTAGCAGAAGAAATGGCACTACTGATTGATGAGGACACAGAAGCCGTCAGGATGACATTGATGTTCTTGAGTAAAAAAGGGCTACTCACTAGACATAGCGATTATGAGTTTTTTCTTGAACAAGTACCAGAGATGATAGGTTCTGAAACCGCTAGTACAAGGCGTTCTCGCAAACATAGAGAACAGAAAGCGTTGCAATGCAACACCAATGCAACAAAACGCAACGGAGATATAGAGATAGATAAAGAGATAGAGTTAAAGAAAGATATAAATATAGATATAAAGTCAGAAGTAGATACTAGAGAAAATCAATCTGCTGCTACTGATAAAAAATCTGATTTTAATATTTTTGAATACTATCAATCTAGAATTGGAGTTCTTGACGGTTATCAATCGCAAAAGCTAAACGATTATATCTACATAGATAATTTATCTCCCGAATTGGTTAAACGAGCAATTGACAGAGCGGCTGATAATTCTAAACGTAATTTTGGCTATGTCAATTCAATTCTTAAAAATTGGGCTCAAAACGGTATCAAAACAATTATTCAACAAGACGAAGAACAACGCAATTTTGATGTCAAAAAAGCACAACGCACTTATTCTAATCAGCAACCAGCTAAAAGCAATGTACCTGAATGGACAGAAAAAGATTACAAACACGAAGCTACAGCGGACGAGCAAGCACAGCTTGAAGCACTGAAAGCGGCGATGATGGAGGATTAATTATGAATGTAAAAGAAACAATTTTAAACCAACACAAAACTTTGAAACGTATTGAAGAATTACAAGAATTCATGCACGGAACATCAACGATAGCAATTGGATTACACAAGGATGGGATTATTGAACAGCCAGAAGATAAATTGATATTCTTTGGAACAATGCGCGTTTTTTCACATATTCTCGAAGATGTGTTGAATGGTAAAGATGTAGCAGAGGCAGTAGGTGATACATTATTTCCAGATGAGGACGAAGAGTGATGAAAATTGAATTATTACATGTAATCAACGGTTATCGCAAGTTTCATCTTGGTTTTTATGACAGCGGTCAGGAAGCAGTCGAAGCAATGAAGCGGGATATTGCTATCAATTCAGCAATTCACGAGCCTAGATTTCGTAAATCAATGAGTGACGACGGTATTCGAATTGACTACGGCGCTAAGACTTGCTACTACTTGCTGCAAGTTAGAAAGGTCAGCTAATGCAACATGGATTATTTGGCGATTTTGATTACGATAATTGGTTAAGCACGTATGAGGACCACGAAGAAGTATTTCATGGTGATGAGGACGAGGCTTATGACAGATGGAAAGATGAGCAGGTTTAGCTTATGGACAGAGAACGCTATGGAGATAATGCCTATTGGCGTAAACGATACCTAGAGCTTTGCTATGAACTAGGAGAGATTATCAACGAACAGCAAGACAAGATTATCTCACTAACCAACGAAAACAGACGCTTAAAGCGTGAAAACTGGAATTTGAAGAAAACGAAAGGAAAACGAAAATGAGAGTCAAGGTAACGAATGATTGTGGCTTTAAGTTAGATATCAAGGTTAACGGAAAATTTGACAGGGCTAGCTGGAGGTTGATTTTTGATTTAGCTAACGACAATACGATTGATAAAACAAAGGTTGATTCAGAATTGATGCCTTGTTCGAATTCAGAATTTTGATAGGAATGTGAAATTTTATAGAAAGAGTAAGCTATGACAACAACAGAATTAACGCAAAAACAAATTACATCAAATGTAGCTAACCGAATTGAAGAAATGAAAGGCGAAGGATTGCTAGTAGCGCCAAATTACAGCGTAAGTAATGCTCTAAGCTCTGCTTATTACGCCCTAAAGAATGCTAACGGAGGGAATTTGCTAGAAAAATGTACACACGAAAGTATTTACAATGCCTTGCTTGATATGGTTACGCAAGGACTAAGTCCCGCTAAAACTCAATGCTATTTCATTCCTTACGGAAACAAAGTCAAACTAACACGTTCGTATTTTGGAACGATGAAAGTCGTTAAACAGTTGCCTGAAGTCAAAGATATTTACGCTCAAGTGATTTATGAAGGTGATGACGTTGAAATTAAGAACGTCGAGGGTCACAAGGTGCTAGTCAAACACGATACTAATTGGCTGAATCAGGATAACCCAATCATTGGCGCTTACTGTATCATCGAAAAAAACGATGGTGAGAAAGTTTTGACAATTATGACCAAGAAAGAGATTGATAAAGCTTGGGCTCAGTCGAAAAACAAAACTGTTCAAAACAATTTCCCGCAAGAAATGGCAAAACGTACTGTAATCAATCGTGCTGCTAAACAGTTCTTTAACACAAGCGACGACAATGACTTGTTCATTGACGCGGTCAATCGAACGACAGCGAACGAATATGATGACGAACGAAATGTCAAAGACGTAACACCAGAACAAGACGACAGTGAAAGCATTGACAGTTTCCTTGGTGAACCATTGACAGAAGCGGTCCCTGAAGAGCCAAAACAGCCTAAAGATGTGACACCAAACGAAGACATCGCTCAGGAGCTCACAGAAGCCCCAGAATCGGCTCAAATGTCAGAACCTGAAGAGAAATTACACGAACCGGAACAAACAGAGCTATTTGAGCAGCTAGGAGACCTATATGACTAAGCTAACAGATGAGAACTACTATCAAGACAAAACTTACTTGTCTAATTCACGATTTAAGCAATACATGCAATGTCAAGCTAAGGCTTACGCCGTTGATAATGGCGAATGGGTAGAAGACCGAGACGAGACCGCTCTTTTGGTCGGCAACTACGTACATAGCTACTTTGAATCCGAAAAGGTTCACGACGCTTTTGTTGAAGAAAACAAAGAAAAAATTATTGCCAAGACAGGTAAGAATAAAGGAAATCTTAAAGCTGATTTCGTTATCGGTGAAAAAATGATTAATGCCTTGAAAGATGACGATAATTTTAACCGTTTATATCACGGCTATCCAAGTGATGATGTGAAAAAAGAAATGATTGTTATTGGTGAAATCGAAGGAGTGCCAATAAAAGGCAAGCTTGACAGTATCAACTTGTCTCGTGGCTATTTTGTTGATTTGAAGACCATGAGGTCGATTTACAACGAAGAGTGGAACTCAGACCTACACAAGAAAGTGCCAGCAGCGGTCAATAATATCTTAAATTTTGGCTATAATGGGCAACTCGCTCTCTATCGTGAGCTACTGAAACAGATGACAGGCCAAGAGTTTAGGCCGCTTATCGTAGCTGTATCAAAAGAAAATGTTCCGGACAAGGAATTTATCAAAGTTGATGAAAATTGGCTTGATGAAGGTCTTGAAAAGATTAAGGACAACGTCAAAGAAGTCTGGGACGTCATTCAAGGTAAGCAAAAACCTAAAAAATGCGGTCATTGCGATTATTGCAAAGCTCAAAAGAAACTTTCTAAACTTATTAGCTTAAATGACATGATAGGAGATTAAAAACATGCAAATGGAACACGTTACAGATAGTGTCACTATCTACTCGGACGGAACTAACTTGCAGGTCATTCATGACCTTGGTCCGGAATTCATCTTAGATTTCGAACTCGAAAAAGAACCAGCTTTCAATATTGATGATTTAGGCAAGACAGGTTACAGCTATCACCTAAGACCATTCTTTAGTGTTTCTGGGTTCTGCTCAAAAGGTAGTGATGACCTTCATCGGTTAAAATGGGCCATCTTACAATTTAAAGAATTTAAAGATTTTTTAGTAGAGAATCAAGCAAAAATGCTTGAATGGTATTTCAATTCGAAGGGAGAAACAGAATGATTGAGTTTGTTAAAGAAGCAGGAGTGGCGTTTGTTTGATTATTCTTAGGATATCTATTGGGTGAACGCCAAAGTAAAAAATAAGCCTCGGAATCGGCTCAAAAAGTGACCTAGAAAGTATGTGTCGGTTAACAGGACGACATGTAAAGAATTTCAGCGGGCGCAAGCCTTACTCACGCTTAAATGTGCCCGCTTTTGTTTTTTAGGAGTTTAAAAATGAAAGAAGAACTTATCAAATTGACGCAAGAAGATTTTGAGGGATATGCTAAACATAAAATTTCAGAGCATCTTGAAATTAAATCGTATGAAGTTTATATGGTTTGGTTTAATTACACACTTGGCAATATGAAAGGATTGTTTAGTTTTGATAGCAAGAAAGCTTATCCGATGAGCAATCCAAACTCAAAACTTCCGGATTATGTGGAAGTAACTTATAACAGCAAAACGCACGAGTTTTATTTCGATTGGTACACAAAAGAACGTCAGGACGTTACTAGCTTTAGTTGGGAGCTTAGAAAATTTTAGGTGTATTTAAGGAGGAGTGAAGCGATTGAAAAAAATGATTGTTTGGGCTCTTTTCGATAGCGGCAATGGCTCATACACTAAAGCGATTAAAACGCTAAATGAAGCGAAAGAAGCAAATATTGACGTTTATCCGATTGGCATTGACATCGAGCATAAAAATAGCCATTTCATTGAACTAGATTTAGCAGATTACAAGCGATTATTTGGTGATAACACGTTGTTTGATACGTTGGATAAGCTACCAAAACCAGATTTAATCATAGCGAGTCCACCTTGCGAAAGTTGGTCTAACGCTAGCGCAATGGTAGAGGGTAATGCTTGTTGGAAACAAGAGGATTTCTCATCGGATAGCCTATTCGCTCCACAGCGTGAAGCTAGCATGTTCACTATTCGCAATCGTTCAGACTATGAACAGGCATATATCAATTATCGTTATAATCGTCAATTCATGAAGCGTGTGAATGGTGAATTAACAGTATTTAATACTATTGAAATCATCAAACACTATGAACCATCTTACTTTATCATCGAGAACCCAGCGAGCGGTCGAATTTGGAAGTATATTGAGGATGTTATGGGCTTTAAATTGCCTTATCTCAATATGACAAGATATAACAATTATGATTATCCGCTACAGAAACCTACAAAATTTGCTAGCAATATCAATTTGAATTTAAAAAACGACATTATTAAACAGGAGATTGAATGGAAGTATTTTTCAAAATCTTATAATGAGCGTTCAAATATTCCACAGAAGCTTTTGCTAGACATTTTTAAAACAGTAATAAAACATTTTGAGGAGAAAACAAATGATGAATGTACAAGTATTTAACAATGAAGAATTCGGTCAAGTTCGTACACTTGAAATTGATGGTATGGTTTATTTCGTCGGAAAAGATGTAGCAGAGGTTTTAGGTTATGCAAAAGCACGAAACGCAATCGCTAATCATGTTGATGATGAAGATAAAAAGGACGCCCCAATTCAGGGCGACCTTGGCGGAACTCAAATGATGACAATTATCAATGAGTCAGGTCTTTACTCGCTTATCCTATCAAGCAAACTTCCACGAGCGAAAGAATTTAAACGCTGGGTGACAAGTGAGGTGCTGCCAACGATTAGAAAACACGGTAGCTATGTAGCGCCAACACAAACAGCGGTCAGCACAGAGGATGCGTTTATTCAATTATTCCAAACGCAGAAAGAAATCAAGCAAGAACAAGCTGTGATGCGTGATGATATTGTTTATTTGAAAGAAGAACAGCCAGTCAATCCGTCAATTAACCGGGATTTGACTAAAGAACGTAACAAAGTAGTCGTTAAATGCTTGGGTGGATATGATGCGCCAGCTTACATCGATAGCAAATTGAGACAAAAAGTGTTTTGTCAAGCAGCTAAAGATTTCAAAGAGCTGTTTAAAATCCCACGTTATGACTTGTTGAAAAAGAAAGACATTGAGCGTGCTTATGATTATTGGCAACAATGGCAACCACAAACAAACTTACGTTTAGAGATTGAACAAGCCAATAAACAGCTATCTTTGATTATTTAGGAGGGCTAGTGGTTGGAAGCTAAAATTAAATGTGAGTTGTACAACGACCACTTCGAGAACGCAAAACGCTATCAAATTCCAAGAGCGCAGCTTATTATTGCTGACATTCCGTATAATCTCGGTAATAATGCGTATGCTAGCGACCCTCGCTGGTACGAGGACGGAGATAACAAGAACGGCGAAAGCAAACTTGCAGGCAAATCTTTCTTTGACACAGACAACGACTTTAAAATCAATAATTTCTTTGATTTTTGCGCAAGGCTGTTAAAAAAAGAACCGAAGCAAAAAGGGCAAGCGCCCGCCATGATTGTATTCCATTCGTGGCAACAGCGAGAAATGGTTATCCAGTGCGGAAAAAAACACGGTTTTAACAATGCTTATCCATTATATTTCACCAAAAAATCAAGTCCGCAGGTATTAAAGGCGAACATGAAGATTGTAGGTGCAACGGAAGAAGCAACGGTTTTATATCGTGATAAACTTCCGAAATTTAACAATGATGGTCTAATGATTTTAAATCATCTGCCTTGGGAAAAAGATAGCAGTTATCCAGTCATTCATCCAACGCAGAAACCAATTCCAGTCTTGAAACGACTGATTGAGATTTTCACGGATGAGGGCGATGTCGTTATTGACCCTTGCGCAGGAAGCGGGTCAACGTTAAGGGCTGCTATTGAATTAAATCGGAATGCTTACGGTTTTGAAATCAAAAAGGATTTCTATAAAAAGGCACAAGAACAGATGTTATCTACTTTTCAGACCAGTCTATTTTGAAAAAGTGGAGCAATTAAATATATTTGATTTTTTAGGAGGTTAAAGATGTTTGATGATATTAGAGAAACTTTTAAAGGAATAAGTGTAGTGTTCGTGATTGCTACTCTGATAGTTTTAGGGTATTTGAATGGGGCGTATTACGAGCATCAAAAAAGCGAAGCAACTATTAGTCAACTAAAAAGTGATTTGCAAGATGCTAAAGAACAAATTAAGTTGCTTGAAGAAAATCAGACGATTATTTATCACGCTGATAATTGGGGAGGTAATTATGACTATTGATGCTTTGAAAGAAAAATGGGATGGCATTTACGCTTGGAATGTTAAAGATGGCAGGGTAGAGCCGCCAAAACACACTTTTCCAAAAGCGGTTAAAGAGCGTGCGGACTATTTTGCTGAAATGTTTGAAGACGGAATAACACTCGTAGGTTGTTTAGATTGTATTTTTAGCAACGAAAAGCCAGATGATTATGATTGGGGAGCTTCTAAAGAGTGGTTACCTAAATCGGAAGAATTTCAAGAATGGGAAAGTCAAGGACCTAGACTATCGCAAAACGAAATGGCTATTTATTTGCTTTTTGGTAATTGGGAGGAAAAAGGCGATGAGGGTTAAAATCACGTCTAGAGATAATCCGTTAAAACAGACAATCGTAAACATGTCTAGAAAGTCATATGACTTTCTACTTGAAAATTGCAAAACACTAGACTGCTTAAAACAGTGGTCTGAAGCAAAAACATTCATTGAAACAGATGACATTTTAGAAATTGAGGTATTGGAAGATGATGACTAAACAAGAAGCAATTAAAAAGTTACAATCAGAATCAAGACATCATTGTGGAGAAAGAGAATGTTACAAAGATGGTTGCACTAAGAATGTAGAGTTGGATATAGCCATTGATATTGTCAATCAAATTGACGAACCAGAAAAACCTGTGGTTCCACAATTCGTTGCAGATTTTTATGAGTCTATCGAAG
>ERZ1034939.450-NODE-450-length-26576-cov-16.114249_pt1 | contig 26576 bp, 34 predicted proteins | sample MGYA00520626_ERZ1034939 | MGnify/ENA primary metagenome ERZ1034939 (study PRJEB33766, sample SAMN09781751) | gut metagenome | biome: gut microbiome | host: Homo sapiens | place: Madagascar | study: EMG produced TPA metagenomics assembly of the PRJNA485056 data...
ATTACAGGCTGGCGGGGACGTGCGGAACAGCGACAAAACCACACGATATGCAGGCAGCGATTGCCTGCAGCTCATGCCACGATTTAATCGACGGGCGGGTAAAAACCAGCGATTACACCAAAGAAGAATTACGCCTGATGCATGCAGAAGGTGTTTTTCGCACACAAGAAATCTGGAGAAAGGAGGGATATTTGTGATTTACCCAACGAATACAGGAAAAAGCGGAGAACACCTTCGTCTCACCACGCTGGAAAGTGTCTGGATTCAGGGAAAACTGCGTATGTGGGGGCGCTGGTCGTATATTGGTGGCGGTAAGACGGGAAATATGTTCAACCAGTTGCTGACCTCTAAAAAGCTGACAAAAACGGCAATTAACGAGGCGCTCCGGAGGATGAAAAAAGCAGGTCTGGACAAACCTGAACTTGAGGCTTTTTTGCGGGATATGATCAACGGCAAGCAAAAAAGCTGGCTGGTGCATTGTACTGATGCAGAGGCGTTATGCATTGATCGGGTGATTAGTGAAGTGCTGGCAGAACACCCAGGATTGATTTGTATCCTCCGGCAACGATATGAAGGGAGGGGGATGACTAAGCGAAAAATGGCTGAATTGCTGAATGACGCACACCCTGAGTGGTGTTTCCGGACGTGCTGCAGTCGGGTAGATGTATGGCTAAATCTTGCTGAATATATGCTCTATCTACCGATGCGTGATGCATTCTCTTCCGGGGATCTAAAAACCGTTTGTTGACTCAATCTGTTATCCGGGGCTATATTCCTCACGCGCCAGCAAAATCTGGCGTCGGGATTGGCGTCCCGGATGTTTACGGAGCGATATGAGACGCGCCCGCGTCTTTTTTCATATCGTTTGCACAGTCACATTCGCGATTTATGGCGGGCTGTGTGGGGGAGCCGAAAGGCTCGCCGGTTTCCGTACCCGGTTACGCCAACCCTGCACAGTTCGCCACCAGTTCGATTGGCGTCGTCGGTGGCGATAATTTCCAAATGTACGGAGTTATCGTTATGACCACTCAAATCTCTGTTGAAACTCTCTCCCCGATCACCCATAACCAGATTCCTGTTATTACCACCGAACTTTTGGCGCAGCTTTACGGCACTGAGCCGGTGCGTATTCGCCAGAATCATCATGAGAACAAAGTACGCTTCGTTGAAGGGAAACACTTTTTCAAAGTTGTTGGTAATGACCTTAAAGAATTGCGGGTCGCTTTAAACTACTCACAAAATCCAGTTTCACCCAAAGCCCGCTCCCTCATCCTCTGGACAGAACGAGGCGCAGCACGCCACGCCAAAATGCTCGAAACCGATCAGGCGTGGGATGTGTTCGAAAAACTGGAAGACTGCTATTTCAGTCAAAAGGATCCGTCAACGCCAGTTTCATGCCAGAAAGGTTACGACACGCGAGTTCTCTGTTATCAGAGAGGCGGTGTCACTGTTTCCACAATTCAGTTACGGGATGATGATATTGTTATTTCCCTTGAGTCATGGCTGGAACTGGCGAGAGCCAATGGTTGGTTTGTTGTTCGCAGAGATAAACTGGTGGAAAGGTTGATGCAGCTTTAAAAAAGTTCTTGCATTTTTGCACATAAACTGCTTCAATTTCGGTACGCTTCGCAAAGCTGTATCGCGAGGCGAATCAAGCGCATGAACTTTACCAGAACCCGCCATTGAGCGGGTTTTGTTGTTTCTGGTACTGGCGAACCTGATGTTTCATTTCTGGAGCGCGATTCCTGGCGGAATACCTGGAATCGAGACATTCTGGTAAAATTGTTTTCAGTACAGGATGTGGAGGTGAGATGAGAGAACTACCTAAAGATTATTTTTTAGGAGTAGATGATGAGCTCGTCGATTATCTTGAAAAACAAGGGGAAGAGACGATACGAGAGATTCATCTTTCTAACAAAACTAATGTTGAGAATGGATACAAACTTCTGAACATTCAGATTGTTGGAATTGGCTCATCTTTTTTATTGCTGACACAGAAAACTAATTTCGATTTTCTCACTGCTGGAATTACCACATTTACATTACTATGGACATGGTGCGCCATTTACTTGGTATGTACTGGTTTATCTGTGAAGGTTAGGGGCCTGATCAATGCCCCTCCTGATCATCTATATCATGAAAAATATAAGGATATGGAGCCCTCGAGCTTTAAAATATTCGCTGATGCAGGATATTTAGGACCTGATAAGTTATTGCCGCTTATACGAAGGTATCGCCTTGTTGACTTGAGTGATACAGCAAGAGAGTTACTGTTGGAAAATGAGAAAATCCGCACGAGTCTCGATAAAGCAAGGATGTATACCATCCTTGCTCCGGTAGCTGCGATGTTTATCTCGGCTGTTTTTATATGTTCAATGACTGAGTCGGCAGAATCTCCAACAAAAACACGACGTGTAGCAAAGTCTGCAGTACTTTGTGTTGGAGTTGGTTTTGGTGCCACGGGTTGCTGAGGTTTATTTTCACCTTGTGGCTTGTTTTTTTCAGACATAAAAATCCTCTTTGTTTGAATTGTTACTTTTGGCGATTTAACGATATCAAACACGAGTATATACCGCCAGAAGCTTAATCTGGCACTCCATCTGGCCCCGGCATGTCCCGGGGCTTTTTCGTTGTTAGGCTCCGGAAACATCCTCGACTTCTTGTTAGCAAGCCTGAGAGCCTGAATCTTACACTTAGCACCATCCGAACTCTCGGAGGTGAGGCTTATGAAAATGCACAATGCCCCTCATTCCTGGCCTGGCTTACTGGAACTCTTACAAAGTTGGTGGCGTGGAGATACGCCGCTGGGCGCAGTGGTTATGTCAATTATTATGGCTGGTTTGCGCATTGCCTATTTTGGCGGTGGCGGCGGCTGGAAACGAAAAACGCTTGAGATTCTGCTTTGTGGTGCTCTGACGCTGACCTTTGCATCCGCGCTTGAGTATGTCGGATGGCCTAAATCACTTTCTGTTGCCATTGGTGGTGGGGTGGGGCTGATTGGTGTTGATGCTATTCGTGGTGCGGCAATGAGGGTCATCGGTAACAAGTTCGGTGCCCATAAGGAGTAATTAATGCAGACACTTAATTCCCAGCGTAAAGCTTTCCTTGATATGGTGGCATGGTCAGAAGGAACAGATAACGGACGGCAGAAAACCAGAAATCACGGTTATGATGTTATTGTCGGTGGCGAACTGTTCACTGATTACTCCGATCACCCCCGCAAACTTGTCACGCTAAATCCGAAACTCAAATCAACAGCCGCTGGACGTTACCAGCTTCTTTCACGCTGGTGGGATGCCTACCGCAAGCAACTTGGCCTGAAAGATTTTTCTCCAGAAAGTCAGGATGCTGTAGCGCTGCAGCAAATTAAAGAGCGTGGCGCTTTACCGATGATTGACCGCGGCGATATTCGTCAGGCAATCGACCGGTGCAGCAATATCTGGGCGTCGTTACCTGGTGCAGGTTACGGTCAGTATGAACATAGAATCGGTGACCTGATTTCCCGATTTAAAGAAGCTGGTGGGGTGGTAAATGAAGCTGAGATATAAGCTGGTTATTGTTGCCTTCTTTGTTACCGTCATCGGTTCTTTTATCTGCTCTGCCGGGCATTACTACAGCAAATATCAACACGAAAAGGAGCGTGCTGATGAGGCTGTACGAAATGCTGAATCTGCAACAGCCATTACCAGTAACGTCCTGCAATCACTGCAAATCATCAATACAGTTATAGAGGCTAACCAGCATGCAAAACAGCAGATCGCACTGGAGTCACAGAGAACCCAGGAAGATATCAAAGTGGCTGTTGCGGATGATGATTGTGCTGTTCGTATCGTTCCTTCTGGCGCAGTTAAGCGGTTGCACGAATACGCGAACGGTATACGTGTCGGTGCCGGTCGTTCCGTTACCAGCCAGTCTGACGGATGAAACACCCCAGCCAGATTTACCCGACCCGTTTACGTGGGGAGCCAGCCTTAACCTGAATGTTGCGTTGTTGTCAGCGTTAGCACAGTGCAACAGGGATAAGGCCGATATCAGGACTTTTGAGAAAAACAGGGCAGCACAAACCAATGGCACGATTAAACGTTGAAGTTATCCCACCAGACAGCGAAACGATGAACGGGATTTTTGCAGAGATTGAACGTAAATATGCGCATCAGCCGATGACGCAAAAAGTTATCGATGAAATGCAACGCGAAGCGGCGCGCCTTGTAAGGCGAGCGACAAACACGAAGGTTACGTTTGTTCGGGACTGACATTACAGAAGCTCCTTTGATAAGGGGCTTCGATAATGTCACTAAGAGGAAAAATTCATGGCAAAACCGGACTGGGAGGCCATCGAATCGGCATACCGGACCGGAGTCCTTAGCCTCCGTGATATAGGCGAGAAATACGGCGTTACAGAAGGGGCTATCAGGAAGAGGGCCAAAAAGCTTGGTTGGGTACGCAGTGGCGGTACGCAGGTTTGCAAAAATGGTACGCAAAAAAGAAAAGTGCGTACCAGCAGAAAGCCTGCCATTACTGGCCTTACACAAAAAGGTACGCAACTAAAAACAGAACCTACACTGGATACGAAACCGATACGCGGAATGCGTACCGATCCCCCGACTAACCCATTCCAACCCGGTAACCAGCAGGCATTAAAACACGGTGGTTATGCCCGTCGCCTTCTGCTCAAAGATGAGGTGATAGAGGATGCTAAAGCGTTGACGCTCGAGGACGAATTATTTCGCCTTCGTGCTAACAACCTTGTCGCTGCAGAGAATATTGGTCGGTGGCTGGTGTCGCTGGAAGATGCTAATGGGGACCAGGAAAGGAAGATGCTGATGGAAAATATCAGCGCCGCCGAGAAAGCAATGATGCGCAATACAGTTCGTATTGAGTCCATCGTTGGCACGCTTGCGACGGTAGGAAAAATATTTGCTGATACAGCCTACCGCAAGGCCGCCACTGATAAGGTGTCTCTGGAGGCTGATCGTCTTCGCCGTGATGCAGGTATTGATGATGGCAATGGAGAGCGTGACCTCAATGACTTCTACTCTGACATCCAAACCGACGCTTAATCCGGCTTTACGTAGTTTCTGGACTACGCGGGCACGTAACAAAGTGCTTTATGGTGGCCGGTCATCGTCAAAATCATGGGATGCCGCTGGCATTGCCATATTTCTGTCGAATAAATACACCCTGCGTTTTTGTTGTGCCCGTCAGATCCAGAATAAAATCGAAGAGTCGGTGTATACCCTGCTCAAAATTCAGATAGACAGGTTTGGCCTGCGGCACCGTTTCCGGATTCTGAACAACAAAATCATTAACCGGGTTACTGGCTCGGAATTTGTTTTTTATGGATTATGGCGCAACATCGAAGAAATTAAGTCACTGGAGGGGATCGACGTGTTGTGGCTGGAAGAAGCCCACGCACTGACTGAATACCAGTGGAAAATTCTGGAGCCAACGATCCGTAAAGAGGGTTCGGAATGCTGGTTCATATTCAACCCCGGACTTGTTACTGATTTCGTCTGGCGTAACTTCGTTGTTGATCCGCCTGAAGGCACTCTCATCCGCAAAATTAACTATGACGAAAATCCGTTTCTGTCTGACACCATGCTTAAGGTTATCGACGCGGCGCGACGCCGTGATCCGGATGGTTTTAAACATGTGTATGAGGGCGTTCCGGAGTCTGATGATGATGCGGCAATCATCAAACTGTCCTGGATAGAAGCCGCAGTGGATGCGCACAAAACGTTAAATTTCGAACCCAGTGGAAGAAAGCGTATTGGCTTTGACGTGGCTGACAGTGGTACAGATAAGTGCGCTAACGTTTACCGTCACGGATCCGTTGTTTTCTGGGCCGACGAATGGAAGGCCAAAGAAGATGAATTACTGAAGAGCTGCCAGCGTACTTATCAGGCGGCGCTGGAGCGTGAAGCAGATATTGTTTACGACTCTATCGGTGTTGGTGCGTCTGCCGGTGCTAAATTCTCTGAAATTAACGCTGACCGGAAGAGCGAGAATGCATACGCGCGACGTGTGAATTACCAGAGGTTTAACGCCGGCGCTGGTGTGCATGAACCAGATGACGAATACAACGGCATCCCCAACAAAGACTTTTTCGCAAATCTTAAGGCTCAGGCATGGTGGCTGGTGGCTGACCGTTTCAGAAATACGTTTAACGCCATTAACAACGGAGAACAGTATCCTGTGGATGAGCTGATCAGCATAGATTCTCGTTGTCCGTTGCTTGAAAAGCTGAAACTGGAACTGACAACACCTCATCGTGATTTCGACCGTAACGGACGTGTGATGGTCGAAAGTAAAAAAGACCTCGCAAAACGCGAGATACCGTCACCAAACGTTGCTGACGCATTCATTATGGCCTTCGCGCCAATTGATACATCGCTGGATATCTGGGAACAGCTGGGGAGACAGGCCTGATGGCACGAAACAAGCAAGCCCTGCGAAGAACTGCGCAGGCCACAGCTGATGGTTATGAGAATTTTATTGCCCGCGTAGGGATGCAGACACCTAACCAGCACTCAGCATCCACCTACCGGGCTAATTTCACCAGTCGTAACCGCATGCTGGTGGAATGGTCCTATCGTTCGTCCTGGATTATCGGCGAAGCGGTCGATGCTATCCCGGATGATATGACCCGCAAAGGCATTCGCATCACGTCGGAAATTGATGCAAAAGATCGCGGCATTCTCGAATCACAACTGGATGAGTTGCAAATCTGGGATGCGCTGAATGACGTGCTGAAATGGTCGCGCCTCTACGGCGGCGCGGTGGGTTTCATCATGATTGAGGGGCAGGCACCAATGACCCCGCTGCGACCCGAAACCATCGGTAAGGGCAAGTTTAAGGGTATTCTCCCGCTCGACCGCTGGATGATCGACCCGGTACTGACCCGCCGCATTAAAGATATGGGGCCGGACCTGGGTAAACCTGAGTTTTACGATGTGGTGACCACAGCAACGGGAATTCCAGCCTGGCGCATTCATCACAGTCGCCTGATTCGCTTTGATGGCGTCACGCTGCCATTTCAGCAGAAGATGACCGAGAACGAATGGGGAATGTCGGTTGTAGAGCGTATCTGGGATCGTCTTACCGCGTTCGACAGCGCTACTGTCGGTGCGGCGCAGTTGGTCTACAAGGCGCATCTGCGCACCTACAGCGTGGAGAAGCTACGCGAGCTTATCGCACTTGGTGGTCCTGCGTATGAAGCGTTGCTGAAGAATATCGACCTGATTCGACAGTTCCAGAGCAATGAAGGTATGACGCTCATGGACTCGCGGGATAAGTTTGAAACGCATCAGTACAGCTTCAGTGGTCTGGATGACATCCTATCGCAGTTTGCAGAACAGATTAGTGGCGCTGTTGGTATCCCACTGGTGCGGTTGTTCGGACAGTCCCCGAAAGGATTTTCTACCGGTGATGCAGACCTTGCCAACTATTACGACCGCATCAGTTCGCTGCAGGAGAGGCGTTTACGTCTTCCGGTGCGGCGGATACTGGACATCATGCATCGCTCGGAACTTGGCAAGCCGCTGCCGGACGATTTCACGTTTGAGTTTAACCCGCTCTGGCAAATGTCTGATGTCGATCGCTCAACGGTGGCGTTAAACACCACCAACGCAATCAGTACAGCGCTGGGTGATGGTCTGATGACACTGAAAGCCGCTATGACCGATTTGCGCGAAAATTCTGACGTAACCGGCATCGGGGCATCCATTACCGACGAGGACATCGAGAATGCCGAAGACGAAGCGCCGCCCGGCATCGGCGAACCTGATGACGAACCGCAGGAACCGTCAGGCGGAAATCCGCTATCGAACCAGCCTACGCAGGATAGCGCGGGCGGTCGGGGACATCGTAAATGGTCACTACGATGGTTCAAATGACAGTATCACGGAAATTATTGAGGCGCTGGAACGCTACAGTGAAATCATCACCCCCTGGGCGACAAAGGTCGCGGAAAACTTTACCGCCGACATTGTGCGCAAGAATGATGAGCAGTGGCGTAAACACAGCAAAACCATCAGCCGTGAGCTACGCAATCTGGTAAACAGTGCCCCTCCAGGGCAGGTTATGAAATCCATCGTTGCTGAACAGGTTAAGTACATCAAATCGCTACCCCTCGAGGCGGCTAACAGGGTGTACGACATCCAGAATCGGGCGATAGAAGCTGTTGTTACCGGTGGGAGAGCGGAACATTTTGCTAAAGAAATAGCCGCATCGGGTGATATAGCAAAGTCCAGAGCTGACCTGATTGCCCGTACTGAACTTGGACGTGCAACCGGAGCGCTGGATCAGGCGCGTGCGCTGTCAATTGGTTCGAATGGTTATATCTGGCGTACAGCCGAAGATGGTGACGTCAGGCATTCTCATCAGGAAATGGAAGGTAAATTTGTCGAATGGGGTAAACCTCCAACGCTTGACGGCATGACAGGTCATGCTGGCGAGCTCCCGAATTGTCGCTGTTATAAAGAAATCGTTTTTCCCACCTCCCAATCTTATCCCGCCTGAATCGCAGGTAACCCATGAAATATTTTTTCAATACCCGGCTGGGAGAAACCCGCTACCAGCTGGCTGACGGCTCGTTGCTGTGCAAAGACGTGCCGATAGGACGAACAGGTAAGCAGCTCTATGGTGCTGATGACCTGCCAAAACTGAAACCCGATAAGTTCGGTGAAATAGTCGTCACACGTTCTCCTGAGCAGGTATTCCATCCGGCCACGCTCGCCTCATTCGAAGGGATGAGCATCACGATCCTGCATCCTGAAGATGAAAACGGGAATGTGCGGCTGGTAAATCCCGAGAACTGGAAAGAGCTTGCTGTCGGGCACCTCCAGAATGTCCGGCGCGGGACGGGTGTGCAGTCTGATTTGATGCTGGCTGACCTTATCGTCAAAGACGAAAACGCCATTCAGCTGATCGAAGATGGTCTGCGCGAAGTGTCGTGCGGCTATGACGCTGAGTACGAGCAGACCGAACCCGGAAAAGCCGAGCAGGTCGATATTACCGGAAACCATGTGGCTCTTGTCCCTAAAGGCAGAGCCGGAAATCGTTGTGCAATTGGAGACAGAGACACAATGGCAAATCAAAAGAAAAGCTGGTGGACCCGCATGCGCACGGCCATCAAAACGGGTGATGCTGACACCATGAACGAACTGCTGGACTCTGCGCCAGCGGCGGTAACGGGCGATGAAGGGGATCTGCCGAGCGGCGTTAACCTCAACATTAATCTTTCACCGCAACAACCATTGCCGGACAAAAAGCCGGAAATGGGCGGAGAGCCAACCGGCGACGGCGAGGACGATATCAAAACCTTGCTCAAAGCCCTGCTGGCTAAGCTGGAAGGTACTGCAACGGGCGATAACGACGATAAGCCTGACGGCAAAGATAACAAAGACCCTACCGGCGACGGTGAGGACGACGAAGAGGAAACCACGATTACCGGTGACGCTGCTTATCGTGCCGAAGTTATCGTTCCGGGTATCGATCTGAGCCGTAAGGTGAAACCGACCGCGTTCAAACGTGATGTGCTGTCCGCCGCTGACAAAACACTGGTTCGCCAGGTTGTCGGTGATGCGGATATCCGCAAATTGCCCAAGCAATCGGTCGATATGGCGTTTAACGCCGTGTCTGAGATTGCCAAAGGGCGAAACACCCGCAGCACCACGGGCGATGCACAACGTCCAAATATGGGCATGACCAGCATCGCTTCCCTGAACAAACAAAACGCCGACTTCTGGTCTAACCGCAAAGGATAATCCAATGACTGCATATTTGTACCGGATGCCTGTTGGCATTGCCGGGGCTATCTCTCGCCCGCAGGATTTAACCGTCGAGCCGGTGATCCTTAAATCCGCTAACGCCTTCGCTGCCTATGGTCTGGCTGGCAAATACGACGCTGACGGCTTTTTTGTGCCGCTGGCGGACGGTGACACCTCCGACAAAGTGAAGGGGATCTACGTTCGTCCGTATCCGACCACATCACAGCCGGACATGGTTCGCCAGGTGGGGAGTGGCAAGAACTTCCCGGGCGACGCCATGAAACGTGGCTACGTGACCGTTAATCTCGGTTCTGATTTTGATGCCAGCACCATCAAAAAAGGCGACCCGGTATACGTTGTCGTCTCCACTGATGAATCTATTAAAGTGCCGCTGGGTGGTTTCTGCTCTTCAAGCGTGGAAGGGAAAACTGTCGTACTCGCGAATGCTGAATTTACTGGTGCCGGTGACGCTAACGGTAATGCAGAAATCTCCTGGAAGATTTAAGGAACAGACAAATGATTACTTTTGATCAGGCAACCGTAGATAGCTCCGGTGCCTTTCTCATCGGGGAGCTGGAGCGACTCGACCAGACGCTGAACCTGCCTCTGGTGGGGTACACCTGGACCCGAGATATTCAACTGCGTGAAGACGTGTCTATCGCAGATGACATTTCCAGCTGGACGAATACCAGCTTCGCCGCTGCGGGTACTGGTGCAAATCCGAATGGCAAAAACTGGGTAGGCAAAGACTCAACCGCTATTGCTGGCGTGAACGTGGATATCAGCAAATCCGGTAACCCGCTGAACCTGTGGGGGATGGAACTTGGCTGGACGGTCATAGAATTGCAGGCTGCTCAGCAGGCCGGACGCCCGATTGATACGCAGAAGTATGACGGGATGCAACTGAAATGGCAGATGGATAACGATGAACAGGTGTATGTTGGCGATTCCGCATTAAACCTGAAAGGCCTTGTTACCCTGGACGGCGTGCCTGTCAACAACGCTGCCAAAAAGTGGGCAACCTCAACACCGGACGAAATCCGCGCAAGCATTAACCAGGTGCTGTCTGATGCGTGGGCCGCTTCCGGTTACTCTGTGGTTCCGTGTGATTTGCTGATCCCGCCTGAGCAGTTTGCTCTGTTGTCCAGCATCATCGTTTCATCTGCGGGTAACCAGTCCCTGTTGACGTACCTTCAGACCAACACCATCAGCTATCACCAGAACGGTGTTCCGCTGAATATCCGCGCGGTTAAATGGCTGAAAGGCCGTGGTGTGGGGGGTAAGGATCGCATGGTTGCGTACACCAACGATAAAAAATACGTCCGCTACCCGCTGGTTCCGCTTCAGAGCGTGCCGGTGCAGTATCGCGGTCTGTATCAGATCGTCACTTACTACGGCAAGCTGGGTGCAGTCGAGCCAGTGTATAAAGAAACTCTGTCCTATGTGGACGGTATCTGATAACCAGAATGGCCCCGAAAGGGGCCTGAAGGAAACTGAAATGGCGAAAGAAAAGCTGGTTACCATCCATGTTCACACCCCGTTTACGCTGACGCTCGGCGATCAGTCAAAACAGGAGTTTGGCCGGGGACGGCATAACGTACCGGAAGAGGTCGCGTCGCACTGGTTCACCCAGGCGCACTCTGAGCTTTCCGAAAGCGTGATTAGCGACACCGATGATCTGCAACCCATTATCGACGGCCTGCAAGCGCAGATTGCCGACAAAGATAAGCTGATTGCCGATCTGAAAGATGCATTGCTCAAACTGCAGGAGCAGAACGACAGCCTGCAAGCGCAGATTGCTGCCGCCCAGACTGGCGGTAATGGGGCGAAAGATGCCAAAGAATCAAAGCCTGCCAACAGTAAGTGATTTTCGGCGCGACTTTCCACAGTTTGCTGACCCTGCCAAATATCCCGAAGCACAAATCCAGTTTCGTCTGAATCTGGCTGATGCGCTGCTGAGCGAAAACGTCACCGGCAAAGAGTTGTTTCCGTACTTTGTCGAGTTGTTCGTGGCTCACTACATGACGCTCTGGGCGGCAGATAGCCGGGCAATGCTCGTCGGCGGCCCGGGTGGCTCAACCAATGGTGTTCAGTCCTCCAAGTCCGTTGACAAGGTAAGCGTCAGCTATGACACCAGCGCGACGCTAAACCCTGACGCAGGTTTCTGGAATAACACCCGATATGGCGCTGAATTTTATCAGTTGATCACGGTGTTCGGTGCAGGCGGTCGCCAGCTATGAGTTTCAAAAGCGGTGTAACAACGAGGGTGGATAACGCTAAGGCCATTCTGGATGCGCTCAGGTCGTTAACCAAAAAAGATGTGCTGGTCGGCATCCCTTCGGAAGACAGCGGGCGGGATGATGTTCCGTTTGGTAATGCGGGCATCGGTTACCTCAACGAATACGGCTCACCAGAGCAGAACATCCCGCCACGACCTCACCTGGTCCCCGGCGTTAAATCGGCAGAAGAGCTGACGGTGCCGCAGCTCAAAACCGCGGCGCAGGCTGCACTTGATGGTAATGCTGCGGGAGCAGAAAGCGCACTCAACCGTGCCGGAACGCTGGCCGTTAATGGCGTCAGGCGTTACATGACCATTACCGGCTTTACGCCGCTTGCTGACAGTACTGTTGAAGCCCGGGCTCGTCGGGGGCGCAAGGGGGCAACACTGGAACTTGCCCGGCGTGCTGCTGGCGAATCCCCGGGAACCGAACTGGCGAAACCATTAATTGACACCGGGCAATATCGCAGAGCGATTACCCATGTTGTGAGGGATAAAAATGCCGACTCTTGATGTAACAGATGTGCTTTTTGACCCCGATTTTTGCGACTTCAATTTGTGGGTAACACGCCGTGTGCAAACGGTGGATGAGGACGGGATCGGCAGCGACAGCGAAGTTAAAAAGCAGTTTGCCGGAGTCGTAACTGTTGATCGCTCTCTGGAAAACCGCCGTATGCAGGCAGGGCAGGTAATCAGTGGTGCAATTCTGATTGTGACGACTGAGCGACTGACGCAGGGACAGACTGGCCGTGATGCCGATATCGTGACGTATCAGGGCCGTGATTATCGTGTGACCTTCGTCGACCCGTATACAGCTTATGGGGCCGGATTCGTTCAGGCGCATTGTGAGTTGCTGCCGTTTGATGGGGGAATTCCGGTTGAGCAATAACACCAGCACAGAGCGCGGATGGCTGATACCAACCAGTGGCGATCCGGATTATGACGAAGCGCTCGACAGGCTGTTAAGCCAGTGGATGCGTAACGTTTCCGGTCTGTCTGCCGGGATGGTTCGTCCGCGCTGGCAGAAAGAGCAACCGCCACTGCTACCGGCTGAAACGAACTGGTGTGCGTTTGGGGTTATCGGATGGTCAGGTGATGACAGTCCGGCATTCACCAGACAGACCGATGATGGCTCTCAGCTCTGGCGGCATGAAACGATTGAGTGTATGGCTTCGTTTTATGGCCCGGCGGGGATGGTGTATGCGTCCCGGTTTCGTGACGGTATATCTGTGCCGCAGAACAACGCAGCACTGAATGCGCTGGGGCTGTCTCTTGGCGATTACACAGGTCTGACTCCCTTCCCTGAACTTATTAATCAGCAATGGGTCCGCCGCTACGATATGACGGTGCGTCTGCGCCGGAAGGTTGTGCGCGAGTACGGTATTAAATCGCTGGTGGAAGCACCAGTCATCTTTTTCGGAGATTAAGCTATGGCACAGGGCTTGCCTGTATCAAACGTTGTTAATGTTGATGTGATCATGTCGCCGCGTGCAGCATCAGGGCGAAATTTTGGTGCATTACTCATTCTCGGCCCGTCCACAATCATTCCGGTAAGTGAGCGCATTCGCCGTTATTCTGCCGCGGAAGATATTGGAAAAGATTTTGGCGTGGAATCACCAGAATATAAGGCTGCGCAGGTGTTTTTCTCTCAATCACCGAAACCTCAGGAGGTTTTTGTTGGTCGTTGGGTGAAAACGAAGGGAGACAGCGAACAGGCTACGCCTGAGACGCTGGAGCAGGCTGTGAATGCCATGCTCGATTATACTTCATGGTATGGGCTGGGGATTGCAGACGATGCAGATATTCCAGATGCAGACTGGCTGAAAGTGGCTGCGGCGATCGAATCCTCTTCTGTAAGCCGTATTCTGGCGATTACGACAAGCGATGAGAAATGCCTGCAGACTGCATCCAGCGATGATTTGGCATCAAAACTGAAAACCGCCGGATATTCACGCAGTTTTATTCAGTATTCATCGGGTAATAAATACGCTGCGTTATCTGCATTTGGCCGGGCATTCACGGTTAATTTCAATGGCAGTAATACCGCGATTACGCTCAAGTTTAAGCAGGAGCCGGGCGTCGGGTATGAAACACTGACAGTCAGCCAGGCATCGGCACTTGATGCAAAAAACTGCAATGTATTCGTGTACTACCAGAATGATACGGCTATCCTCCAGCAGGGAGTGATGGCTAACGGCGATTTCTTTGATGAACGCCACGGCCTGGACTGGTTACAGAATTATGTGCAGACCAACCTCTATAACCTGCTTTATACCAGCACCACGAAAGTACCCCAGACTGAAGCCGGTATTACCAGACTGTTATCAAATGTTGAAAAATCACTGGATCAGGCCGTTCAGAATGGACTGATTGCTCCGGGCGTATGGAACGGTGGCGACCTGGGTCAGTTGTCATCAGGTGACACGCTGCCCAAAGGTTATTACGTATACGCCCAGCCACTGGATGAACAGGCACAATCAGAACGTGAAGCCCGTAAGGCTCCGGTGATTCAGGCTGCAATAAAACTTGCAGGCGCGGTTCATTACGCTGACGTACAGATTAACGTTGTTCGCTAAGGGGAAGTGAATGTCTACCTATTCTTTTATGGATGTCACTGCGACGCTGACCGGGCCGACCGGTTCGATTGACCTCGGGTACGGTTCGGCAAGTTCTGAAGAGGGGATTGTGGTTGCGATGGGCGGTCCTAAAAACACCATGACCATCGGTGCTGATGGCGAAGTGATGCACAGTCTCCATGCAGATAAAAGCGGGACGATTACCGTTAACCTTCTGAAGACATCACCGACAAATAAAAAATTGTCGCTGGCGTATAACGCACAGAGCCAGTCTTCTGCCACATGGGGGAATAACGTTATCGTGATCCGCAACAAGGTCAGCGGCGACATCATCACGGCACGCAGTGTTGCGTTCCAGAAACAACCGGATAACGCCAACGCTAAAACCGGTAATACGATGCCGTGGGTGTTTGACTGCGGCAAGATTGACCAGGTTCTCGGGGAGTTTTAATACATGGAATTCGAAATCAAAGGCGTGAAATATCGCGTGGCAAAACTCAGCGTTTTTGACCAGCTGAAAGTGACCCGCAAACTTCTGCCGGTACTGGCGGGAATGATGTCAGATTTCGGGAGCATTCGCTCTCGTTTGCCTGCTGATGGCAAAATCGACACCGTGAAATTCGAGCAGTTAAAACCGGTGTTTGAAACCATGCTCCCGCGTATCGCTGAGGAACTGTCTTCCCTGACCGAAGATGACACCGATGCGATTATTCATCCCTGTCTTGCGGTGGTGTCGCGGCGTCATATGGACGGATGGGTGCCGGTATTTACCCGGGGCGAACTGATGTTTGATGATATTGACCTGCTGGTCATGCTTCATCTGGTGGCGCGGGTGGTCGCCGATTCGCTGGGAAATTTTTTGCCTACACCCCTTACCAGCACGACGCAGAGCCTGCAACAGGGCTGACGTTTAACAACCTGCCGGACGGGCTGTCCTACCTTCTCAATCCGGTTGACGCCGGGTTAATTCCTTATACAGCACTTAAAGATGGCTCTGTCGATTTGTACGACATTGCTCTCTTGAATGACCATCTGGCGGTAAAAGCGGATAACCAGCGGCGCATTGAGAAATGGAGAGAGGATAATGAACGCTGAAACTATTAAAGATTTCCTCGTCTCGCTTGGCTTCAGTGTGGATGATGCAGGAGCGAAAAAGTTCGGTTCTGTCCTCGCCGGTACAACTGCAAATGTCATCAAAATGGGGCTGGCCGTTGAAGGAGCCGCGCTGTCCGTGGTGGCCTTCACGGCTAAGATCGCCTCCGGTCTGGATAATCTTTACTGGGCGTCACAGCGCACCGGCGCGACAGTCCAGGGAATTCAGTCTATTGGCTATGCGGTTTCGCAGGTTGGCGGCAGCGTGGACGCTGCGCGATCTTCTCTGGAAAACCTCTCCCGGTTTATTCGTAATAATCCCGGGGCGGAGGGATTTCTGAATCGTCTGGGGGTACAGACCCGTGACGCCAGCGGTAACATGCGCGACATGGCCGCTATCTTTACGGGCGTCGGCCAGAAGCTCAGCAGCATGCCGTATTACCGGGCTAACCAGTATGCGCAGATGCTGGGCATTGACGAAAATACCCTGATGGCTATGCGTCGCGGAGTGGGGCAGTTCAGCGCTCAGTATTCAGAAATGGTGAAAGCGATCGGATTTAATGCCGATCAGGCTGCCTTATCGTCAAACCGGTTTATGACCTCGCTGAAATCGCTCGGTGAAATGGCCGGGATGGCGCGGGACAAAATCGGATCGAATCTTGCGGACGGACTGGCGGGGCAGATTGATAACCTGCGCAAAAAGATAATTGAAAATTTTCCCAAAATTGAAATCACCATCACAAAGGTCATAAAAGGGATCCTCTGGCTGGGTGAGATAGTCGGGCGGGTTGCATTTCGGATAGTCGATGGTGTCGGAGATATCATCGAGTGGTGGGGAAAACTGGATGCCGAAACGAAAACCCTGATAGAGGTTATCGGCGGCCTGGTTGTCGCCATGCGGATACTTAACTCTACTTTCTGGATGTCACCTATAGGGCTGATTACTGGTCTGATCGTGGCTCTCGGTCTCTTGTGGGAAGACTACAAAACATGGAAAGAAGGCGGTAACAGTCTTATCGACTGGGAAAAATGGCAACCGGCAATAGATAAAGCGAAGGATGCGATCACCTGGTTCCGCGACAAATTACTCGAGCTGAAAGACAGCGTGGGGGGATGGCAAAAATCATTGGAAATCCTCGGTACATTCATCGCGGGTGTCTGGATATCCAGGGTTCTGGGGGCTTTCGGAAAAATATCAGGTTTGCCGATCCCACCCTGGCTTAAATTGTGGGCGCTTTACGCGGGTTATATTGTTAGTGACAGAGAAAATATTGCCGATAGCGCAAAATCTTCACTGAGGTATACGAAGCGAATTATCGGCGACACGCTGGCTGCTATTGGTATAAAAACAGATATCGGACGCAGGGATGTCAGTGAGGTCCGTGAATGGCCTGCGTGGATGGACTGGTTGCACGGGGGACCCGGTAAAGTTATCCGGCAGGGACAGAGTAACGGTGTAGTGCATGGCTCCAACGTCCAGCCCGACATCCCCGGCGGCGGTACTCTTGCTGATCGCAACAATAACCCCGGGAACATTCGCCCGGTGAGCGGTAAAGGGTTCCGGTTTTTCGAATCAGCTCTTGAGGGCTGGGAGGCGATGAAAAACCAGCTCATGCGTTACTTTACCGGGAAAACAACCGGACGGGCATTACAGACTATTCAGGATATTGTCAGTACCTGGGCCCCGGCAGGTGATAACAACGATCCGAAAAAGTATGCACAGGATGTTGCGAAATGGATGGGAGTATCACCGAATGCAATATTGAATCTTACAGATCCCCAGACTATGGGAGCATTGATGCAGTCGATGGCGCGCAAAGAAGGTTATTCAAACTGGAACAGCCCGCTGGCGTATCAGGCCGCCGCTGGCAGCCTTAACCAGCAGACTGTTATAAATGTTCATGGAGTTAACAACCCTCAGGAGGCGGCTAATCTGATCGCTGACAAGCAGGGGGCTGTAAATGCCAGGGCGGTACAGCAATTGAAAGGACCTGCGTAATGGACTTTTTATCTGTTTTACTGCAGCAGCGAACCCGCTCAATAGGAATCATTATTCCTGATGTGGTTATTACCGAAAAGCACACTGACGCCCTGGAAATTACGGAACATCCGGTTGAACAGCCCACGAATGCTGGTGCCAGTGGTGAGGACGCTGGTTACATATCAGAACACGCATTCAGGCGCCCTTCTGAGGTTGTGATGGAAACCGGTTTTTCCGGAGGCGGATCGCTGCTTGATTTTGCCAGTAACCTGACGGCTACCAGTTTACTGGGGCTGAGCCCGAAAGAACTGTATCAGGAACTGCTTAACCTGCAGCAGAATCGTATTCCTTTCGATGTGACAACCGGCAAGCGTATTTACAACAATATGTTGATAAAAACGCTGGAGGTCACGACCGATAAGAGTAGTGAAAATGTGCTTCTGGCGACACTTACCCTCAGGGAAGTAATTATTACCTCCACGCAGTCAGTCAGGGTAGCCCCGAAAAACAATATGACCGAGGGAGTCGGAACGTCTGCTGTGCAGAATACAGGCACCAAAACAACGGTGCCGCCGAATAATTCCATTCTGAAATGGCTGCCACAGATGGCGCAAGAAGGTATCTCCACTGTTGATGGGTATTTGAGCAATTTATTTCTGGGAAGGTGATTCATGAAAGCCGTAGAAATCCCACTGGTTGCTGACAATCAGACTTTTGCCACCACAATTAACGGTTCGGTTTATCACCTGTCTGTCATCTGGCGAGGCGAGTACTGGGTTCTGGATCTTGCTGACAGCAATGGCTCCGCCATTATATCAGGTATACCGATGATTACGGGGGCTGACCTGCTGGCACAGTATCGATATATGGATCTGGGTTTTTCTCTGGTGGTGCTCTGCGACGTGGCAGGGCAGGAGAATCCGACGCAATTCGATCTTGGAACGCTCTCACACCTCTATGTTTTCACGGAGTAACAATGTCGAAAAACTGGATGCGTCACTTTGAATTATTGCTTGTTGATGATAAGGGCGACGGGATAAAAATTTCTGAGCTTAAAGTCACTTTCAATATTCAGAAAATGCCTGCGACCATATTTAATGGATTCGTGGGAAATTTTAAGGTTTATAACCTGTCTCCTACCACTCAGAACCGGATTATGCAGAAGGAGTTTTCGCGTATACAGGTTATTGCCGGATACAAGGGGCAACCGGATGCAGCAGGTAATTATCCTGATGAAAACGTTGGTATGATATTCAATGGAGATATCCGTTTTACTGTCACTGGTAAAGATAATGCCACAGACAGTTGGATCATGTTGCAGTGTATTGACAGCTGGGAAGGCCACCTGAACGCAAGTGTGAAAACCACAGTGGCAGCTGGCTGGAAGTACAGAGATCTTTTCAGTCTGGGTATGAAATCATTCGAACCATATGGCATCGAATCCGGCGCAGTTCCTGACATGCCGGAAACGGTATTTCCCCGGGGTCGCGTTGTTTATCAAAACACATCAAGGTTGATGAATCATATCGCAGGGCAGTGTAAGGCTAACTGGTGGTATGAAAATAATCTGGTAAATATTGTTCCTGAAGATAAATATATTGGTGTTGCTACGGTGTTGAATGCTAACACCGGGCTTATCGGTATGCCACAGCAGACGATGGGAGCTGGCGTAAATGTCAGATGTCTGATTAATCCAAATATTAAGCTCGGTGGGCTTATTCGTCTGGATCAGGCATCTGTATACCGTGCCTCTTTGAGTAATGACCAGGTAGCGGAATCGCCAGCACGACTGGATGAGTCTGAAAGCGACGGTAATCTCTACGTTAACGGCCTGCCAGGCATGTCACAGCCTGCCAGTATTAATACTGACGGTGATTACATTGTGGGCAGCATTGATTATACTGGAGACACCCGAGGGCAGGCGTGGTATATGGACCTGCTTTGCCTGGCTAAAGGTGGCAAAGAATTGCTTAACTCGAAAGGGATTGATGCGGCGAAATACACATGAAAAGACCATTGTTGACAGTTTTACTTGTCTGTATCTCCTTCATTTCCTTTGCTGATACCGGTTGCGGACCATTTACGATCAACTGGAAAGCGCAAGACGGACTTGCAAGGATTAATGGACAGAAACCGGAGACACAGAAAATCATCTTTCTCAAACAGGAAGGTGATTATGACAATGTGAACATCCAATGGATGATTCCGGGTAATGGGCGTTGGTTAGGGATGGATTTTGTGGCCAGAAATGGCAAGCCGATACTCAACGTTGAAGTTATCCGCAAAAATATGGACGAGCCTCGGGAGTTCTGGACGTATGATTGCCGGAAGGTGAAGTGAATTACATTGGCGTCCAGCTTCTGCAGAACAGCATGGATGCGCCGAAAATCATCGAATCTTTCCCTTGTAAAAAAGTGGCTGGGTGAGAGTAAGAAATTTTAACCAGTTCTCCTTTCTCTCCTTAGAAAAGAGCAAAGCATTAGTCTAGAATATGGATTAATGAATAAAACAACAGGTTGTTGATGATGCCTTCCAATGATAAATTCCTCCGTTAAGGAGGATGATTAATGTCACTTGCACTGTATAGCAAACTGAATGAAACGCTTGAGATGCTTACTTCACGTATTGATGAAGGGCAGCAACTGGATGCTTTTACGCTAAAGCGAGTTGTCTCTGAAGCAGGCAAAATCCCTGATGAGCCAGTTAAGTTGATGGTGTTGGCTCTGGCTTATGGAGCTGCGCATCAACATGTTGAAGCTGTCGGTTTTTTTCAGGAGGCAGTTGCATACCGTGACGAAACAGTAGCCAGAAATTATCTTTCTTACCTCAGTCATACTGGACAGTATGAATTGTACCGAGAAGAGGCTGTGAGGTTAGCTCGGGAAATTACCAGCCTTGCTTTGTGCATACGAGCAAGGAATGCAGCCTATGCTGACGGCGATGGTGAACTATCACTCTTTTTTGCTCGAAAAGCTCTGTCTATGATCGGAAGTGAGAGCGAGCGAGAAAGCATGGAGTCAGATATCATGGAAAAAAAACGGGCATTAGATACATTCATAAGTGTGACTGATTTAAGCACGAATGAGATAAATCTTCTTTCCAGAACAATTACTAATGTCGCTAAGAATTATGGTGTTTTAGCTATTTCTCATGACTATGTCACAAGCCCGGATGGGGATGCTGGCATAGTTTGTGATGTTTTATGTGAGGATGCCGATATGCTTTCCGATATGGATATTGACGTTGCTACTGAAATTGCAATGAATGAGATCTTCGCTGGAAAGAATGTGACGGCCTGGTTCCGCGGGCGTAATCGGCAGGAGATTCACTTCACGATATGAGTATCCAAGGAAAAGAGTTCATTGACGCATCCCGTGCATGTTTAGACACTGGTATTGAGTCTGGTTTCAGAAGTGCTATTTCACGGGCATACTATGCGTTCTACCATGAAACATGTGGCCTTTTGACGTGTTGCCCGCCGACAACACATGATGGAGTTGTTCAATATCTTATTTCGGATGCAAGGCGGAAGGATGAACCTTATGAGTTAATGTCTCTTATCCAGTTGGGGGCAGTTCTCAAACAGCAAAAAATGAAGCGTAAGCGCGCGGACTACGATCTAACAGAGACTATTTTGCAAACTGAAGCAAGTTCATCTATTGCAGTGGTGAACAAGATGTTGGACAAAATAGCAGAAATGAAATCCCAAGTAGCCTAGCAAAAAGTTTATTTACGAACCCGCCATCCGGCGGGTTTTTTGCTTTCTGGAGACATATGAATGCCCGTTTCTTTAAGCGCTCAACTTGGTAGCAAAGAACAGGCCGATGTAAGACTTGCTGGCTCTGTCATGTCGGCGCTGCGTGTTTCTATGCCAGGTATCGTCCAGTCATTTGATCCGGACACGGTAACAGTGGTTGTTCAACCTGCGATTAAAGGCTATGAGCCGGACTCAAATGGAATCAACCAGTCGACGACATTACCCCTGCTGGTGGATGTACCAGTGGTATTCCCGCGTGGCGGAGGCTGTACGCTAACGTTTCCAGTTAAAGCCGGTGATGAATGTTTGGTGATTTTTGCCGATCGTTGTATTGATTTCTGGTGGCAGAGTGGCGGGATACAGGAGCCGGTCGATGACAGAATGCATGATTTATCGGATGCGTTTTGTATTGTCGGTCCCCAGTCGCAGGCAAGGAAGATTAGCGGTATTAATACCAGTGCCACACAGTTGCGTAGTGATGACGGCAGCACCTATTTTGAGCTTAATCCTGATACCAGGAAAATTAAAATTGTCGCTCCGGGGGGCCTTGATGTGGTTGCCCCTCTGGCTGATTTTTCTGAGAAAGTAACCATTCATGGCCTGTTAACCTGGATGGGAGGCATGGTGGGGTCTGTTGTTTCTGGTGTGGCTTCAAAAATTACTGGTGCTGTTGAGTTTTTGGGTAGCGTGAAGGCTAACGGCAAGCCAATCGATGATACGCACACTCATGGTGGTGTTCAGCGCGGTGGAAGCAATACCGACGGAGTAAACTGATGCGATACAGACGTGAAGACGCCGATGGCGATTACACCTTTGGCAGCGGTGATGACACCTGGCTGATTAACTCACCGGAGGCCGTGGCGCAGGCGGTAAAAACGCGATTCGAATTGTGGTATGGGCAATGGTTTCTCGACACCACCGAGGGGACTCCGTGGATCCAGTCCGTACTCGGTAAGCAGAAGCCGGAAACCTACAACCTGGCGATCCGTAAGCGCATCCTCGAAACGCAGGGCGTTAAATCAATCCTCTCTTTCAATACGACGGTGGATACCACGACCCGACGTGTCATGTTTTCCGCTGAAATCGACACTCTTTATGGAATAACGACTGTTACATCGGAGGCGTAATGGCTCTGAACCTTGATTCTCTCGGTTTATCTGCAAAGGTAACCGCGGAGGGGATCAGTGCGCCTGATTATCAGACGATACTCAGCACCCTGATTAGCTATTTTCAGCAGATTTATGGCTGTGATGTCTACCTCGAACCGGACAGCAAAGACGGCCAGATGGTGGCTCTGATGGCGCTGGCGATTCATGATGCCAATAATATGGCGATAACTGTCTACAACTGTTTTTCACCGGCAACCGGCTATGGGGCTGCACTGACCAGTAACGTGAAAATAAATGGTATTTCACGTAAAGGCGCGACGAACTCTACGGTTGATTTGCTTCTTACAGGAACTGCCGGAACAACCATCATTAATGGCAGCGTGAAAGACAGTAATAATGTGATATGGCGTTTGCCTGCTTCAGTGGTGGTCGGCGTGGATGGTACAGTGATGGTGACCGCAACATGTTCCGTCAGTGGTGCAGTGGCGGCGCTGGCTGGAACTATCACTGAAATTAATACGCCAACCCGTGGCTGGGTTTCGGTAACCAATCCTGCTGCGGCTACTGTGGGCACTCCGGCAGAAACTGATGCGGAGTTACGTATCCGACAGTCGCAAAGTGTTGCGCTGCCATCAATAACCCCATTTGAAGCACTGGATGGTGCTGTTTCTAATGTTACCGGTGTAACCCGCCACAAACTCTATGAAAACGATAATGGTTCGGAGGACGGTAACGGGTTACCGCCACACTCTGTTGCTGTAATTGTGGATGGCGGTGATGTGACGGATATTGCTCAGGCTATCAGAGGGAATAAAGGCCAGGGGACAGCCACTCACGGTACAACATCCGTTACGGTTCCGGATAAATACGGCAATCCCCATGTAATCAAATTTTCGCGTTCCAGTGATGTGCCTGTTTATGCCCGGATTAAATTAAAAGTTTTTACGGGTTATACCTCACAGATAGGGCAGCAGATCCAGCAGGCTATTTCCGACTATATCAATAGTCTGATGATTGGTGATTCGGTCCTTTTAAGTCGCATTTACTCACCGGCGAATCTTGGCGTGGTGAGTGGCGGGAATGCACGCTATTACGATATTCAGGAACTGACGATTGGGAAATCCCCGGGGGCTTTGTCGTCATCAAACATTGATATCAGATACAACGAATCTGCGTCCTGTACCCCGGAAAATATCGTTATAACGGTGGAGTCATGAGCAAATACACCGAACTAATCACGAACTACCACGCCACCAAACCTAAATTTCTTGCACATGTTGATCTGATGACCCGGCCGCTTATTGATGTTGCGGCTGCCACCAGAGGGCTGATTACTGCATTTGATATTGACTCTGCGGTTGGTGTGCAACTTGACATTCTGGGATTGTGGATCGGACGTAGCCGTGTTGTCAGCCAGCCTATTTCAGGTGTCTATTTCAGCTGGGATACCGACGGGCTTGGATATGATCAGGGTGTATGGCAGGGGCCATACGATCCTGATTCCGGATACATGTACCTCAGCGATGAAACTTATCGTGTCATCCTTAAAGCGAAGATTGCGATTAATAACTGGGACGGACGGAATGATTCGCTTCCGGCAATTCTTGACGCGGCAACAGCAGGATCCGGACTGCGAATGCAGATAGTCGATAACCAGGACATGACGATATCGGTCTGGGTCTTTCCTGATACTGATATTTCAGATGTATCGCGTGAGTTAATTGCGGCAATTAAACAGGGGTATCTCACAGTAAAAGCCGCCGGGGTATGGGCGGGTGGCATTGAAACACCTTCGGTGGGAACCCCATCGGAAGGCTCAAAATTTTTTGGTTTTGATATGGATAACGAATTCATCAGTGGTTTTGATGTAGGAGCATGGGGAGTATTACTCTGATGGCGAAAAATGACTTTAAAGCGTTTGCAACGGATCGAAATGCCAATGTTATATCGCAGGAGGAATGGGAAGCGTTGCCCGCGCTTTTATCTGGATTTACAGCAGGGAAAGCCTCCAGTGCGCAAGTCAATAAGGTTATTCGGCAGGCCAGCTTTATTGCTGCAGCTCTGGCCCAGTTTGTAAGTGATAAAACGCAACGGGATGTGCTTGATAATGGTGATCTGCCCGGTTTTATTGAATTGCTGGGATCGGGGTTTGCTGTTGAATACCTGAGCCGCAAGAATCCGTTTGGTGATATCAAATCGGACGGCACGGTGAAAACGGCTCTCGAAAACCTTGGTTTGGGGGAAGGCTCTGCATTGCCTGTTGGTGTACCGGTTCCATGGCCCACCGCCACACCGCCAGCAGGCTGGTTAAAGTGCGACGGGCGCGCCTTTACAAAAGAACAATATCCTGTTCTGGCCAGAGTCTACCCGACCCTCCGTCTTCCTGATTTACGCGGTGAGTTTATCCGTGGATGGGACGACGGGCGCAAAGTTGATACAGGACGTAAGTTGCTGTCCGCACAAGGGGCAACGCTGTTAAGAACAGCAATGCTGGATTATTATAACCAGGACACTACGGGAACCTCGGGGATAGTCGGCATGGGATTCAACAATGAAGATTCCATTACAGACCTTCGTGAGGGCAGCTTTAAAATGCCGGACGGGACAACATTCAGCGATCCTGTCATGGCAATGTCAGACAATGGTATGCAGGCTACTATTCTGACCTCTATCAGAAGCGGGTATGCGAAGGGTATCACTGTCAGACCCCGTAGCATTGCACTTAATTACATTGTGAGGGCAGTTTAATGAGTAACACTGCAGTTCTGGATGAAAACGGTATCGCCACTGTAGCGGGCGATATCACTGTATATCACTATGACGAGGAAACCCGGGAATACACCTCATCCTCTGTGGAGTATCTCGCCCTTGGGGTGGGTACTCCGGCACATTCGTGCGCCGATGCACCGCCGGAGGCAATTTCGGGTTACGTGGTTTGTCGGACTGCCACGCTGAACGGGTGGGAGCATGTGCCTGATCACCGCGGCGAGACGGTATACAGCACGGAGAACGGTAACCCCGTTCTGATTACCCAACCGGGTGATTACCCGGCGGACACCACCACAAAACAGCCGGCCACGCCATGGGATACCTGGAACGGTGAGGCGTGGGTAACCGATACTGAACGGCAGCGAGCCGCAGAACTGGAGGTTGCCAGACAGCAACGCCAGCAACGGGTGAAACAGGCGATGGCGTCCGTCGATCTTATCAACCTCAAACTGCGTGCTGGTCGCAGTCTGACACCAGAAGAAACGGCAAAACTGAACGCCGTGCTGGATTATATCGACGAGCTGAACGCACTGGATATCAGCACGGCACCTGAAATCAGCTGGCCGGAAGCGCCACTGGCACTTGCCAGCTGAACGGTATCACGCCGCCCTCACGATATAGTTAAACGCGATATTGCGGGGGCGGGTTATGTTAAAGAATGCTCCGTTTAATTCGGCTTTTGCGCGACTGTTTGTTCCACCCAGAATTGCGTACCACAAATAATCGCTACGGTAATTCCCCGCAAACACCTTATCGCCGCCATAGTCAATATTATTTCCGTTACTCATGTACGAGATATCCAGCGAAGAATCGTTATCGTCATGACCGCCGACCAGTGTACCTTTCTGCCATGAAAGCAACTTACGCCCCTCGTCAATCTTGCGCCCGTCGTCCCATCCACGGATAAACTCACCGCGTAAATCAGGAAGACGGAGGGTCGGGTAGACTCTGGCCAGAACAGGATATTGTTCTTTTGTAAAGGCGCGCCCGTCGCACTTTAACCAGCCTGCTGGCGGTGTGGCGGTGGGCCACGGAACAGGCGCACCAACAGGTAATGCAGAACCTTCTCCCAAACCAACGTTTATCTCTCAAATCCTCCCCACATTATCTCAGTACTTTAACCACTCAAAAGGGAGTATTTTTAATGCTGATTGGCTACATACGTGTGTCAACAAATGACCAGAACACAGATCTACAACGTAATGCGCTGAACTGTGCAGGATGTGAGCTGATTTTTGAAGACA
>ERZ1034939.453-NODE-453-length-26465-cov-8.827755_pt1 | contig 26465 bp, 25 predicted proteins | sample MGYA00520626_ERZ1034939 | MGnify/ENA primary metagenome ERZ1034939 (study PRJEB33766, sample SAMN09781751) | gut metagenome | biome: gut microbiome | host: Homo sapiens | place: Madagascar | study: EMG produced TPA metagenomics assembly of the PRJNA485056 data set...
TGCGCTGAACCGGGATCTCAAGAAATTTTTCGATGAGAACGGCGCAGCCTACCCGACATGGCGGGCACTGGAAGCGGAAGCCGGAAGGTATCTGCAATGAAGCATACTATTCCGGATATTCCGGGTGATTTAGCGGATGAGTATTCTGTATATGCTTATTGGCGGGATATAAACTTGCTGGATCATTTCGTTACCATGCCGTCTACTGCTCGGGAGTATTTCATTCTTCACTTAACAGCGGACTGGCTGCCCGGATTTCCTGTCCAAATATATTGTAATAGAAGATTAATTATGGACAAAATCGTATCAAAAATTGCGGGACTCGGCGTTCCCGGCCTGGTATTTATGGTCGCTATCAACGCAGCGGGGCTTGCTGCTGGTGCAGCGGCGATTACGAGTATATTGGCATTAGATTGTCCATCATAAAACTTGCGATTTGCTTTACCTGCAGCCTGTCGCAAAAGCTCATAAAGATATTTTTCTCCTGCGTCTTGCCAAATAGAAAAAATCGTGGTATAACATGACCAGAAGAATAAAAGAAGTCTTGCCAGAGCTCATCAGTTACTGTGATAACAAGACATATCTGTAACGGTGAGGGAATGGCTCTTGATGGACTTTCACCAAGAAGAGCTCGAAGATTCGTATCTGCAAGTGCTTGCATACAGCGTATGTAAGAATTTATTTAATTTAGCCAAAAGGCCGCAGAGATGCGGCTTTTCTTGGACTGTATGGTTAGCTAATTCTAACCATGAACTTGTGTATATGGGTTAGATAAAGCTAATCATGAGGAAGCCTCCTGATGCCCGAACATAGAATGCAATCAAAGAAAAAATGACAGAAGTACGCAAAAAGGATTACACAAAGGTGGTGAGATGAATGGAAACTTTTCTTGGAATTCTGATTCCTTTTTTGGGTACAGCAATGGGCGCAGCCTGCGTGTTTTTTATGAAAAAATCTCTGGGAGATCTGGTGCAGCGCTCCCTTGCTGGCTTTGCCGCCGGGGTGATGGTGGCGGCCTCGATCTGGAGCCTGCTGATCCCTGCCATTGAGCAATCGAACGACTTGGGAAAGCTATCTTTTCTTCCTGCCTTTTCGGGCTTTTGGCTTGGGGTACTGTTTTTGCTCGTCTTAGATCATTTGATCCCACACCTTCATGTAGGCAGCGAACAGGCGGAAGGGCCAAAAACCAAGCTGGGGCGCACCACCATGATGGTGCTTGCGGTGACCTTGCATAATATTCCGGAGGGAATGGCAGTGGGTGTTATGTATGCGGGCTTTTTGGCGGGCAACGCGCAAATTACAGCAGCAAGCGCTTTGGCTTTGTCGCTGGGCATTGCCATTCAGAACTTTCCGGAAGGCGCGATCATTTCCATGCCCCTTCGGGCCGAAGGTGAGAGCAAAGGCAGGGCGTTTTGGGGCGGTGTACTTTCCGGTGTGGTTGAGCCGATCGGCGCAGTGGTGACGATCCTTGCGGCACAGCTTGTGATCCCGGCGCTGCCATATCTTTTAAGCTTCGCTGCGGGCGCTATGCTCTATGTAGTAGTAGAGGAGCTGATTCCGGAAATGTCGCAAGGAAAGCACTCAAATCTTGGCACCGTGTTCTTTGCGGCAGGATTCAGCGTAATGATGGTGCTGGATGTGGCGCTGGGATAGAGAAAACTTTACAGGCAAGCCAGGAGGAACTTTGGCTGGAGATCCTGTTGCTTTTTTGCTCGGCACTCTGGCGGTGCAGCTGGTACAACGTATGAGATATGAGAAATTTTTGAAAGAAGGTACTACAACATGATTCAAACCACTGTAAAAGTAAGCGGCATGGCGTGCGCCATGTGTGAAGCACACATCAACGATGCGGTACGCCGGGTGTTTTCTGTGAAAAAAGTCACATCAAATCACTCAAAGGGACAAACGATCATTCTTTCTGAAGAGCCATTGGAGGAAGCAACTCTTCGGAAAACCATCAATGATACCGGCTATACGGCCGGGGAAATTACCGCTGTTCCTTATGAAAAAAAAGGATTTTTCCATTTTGGAAAAAAATAATTTTGGGATCGATCCGGTTGCCGGAATCGCTGGCAATTGGATTTATCTAATATACATTCCATATTGGGAGGGAAAATTATGAATATGAAAAAAATTGGTTTGTTTGCTGCTGGTGTGCTGTTTGGCACGGCCGGAATCAAGGTGCTGGGAAGCAAGGATGCAAAAAAAGCCTACGCCCAAACCACAGCCGCTGCTCTGCGTGCAAAGGACAGTGTGATGACCACGGTTACCGCTGTGCGGGAAAGTGCCGATGATATCTACGCAGAGGCCAAAGCAATCAATGACCAGCGCGCGGAGGCAGCGGCTTCTGCTACTGTGGAGGATGCTTCTGAGGAAGCGGAGGAAAGCAAGGCAGAGTAATCCATGAAATGCACGATTTTACATGATTTGCCAGGGCGGCTAAGGGTGCATCTTTGCTGTGGGCGAATGACACTTCAGCAGGCAGATGTGCTGGAATACTATTTGCTGGCTGTGGACGGCGTGAAGTCGGTTAAAGTCTATGACCGCACGCAGGATGCGGTTGTGGTGTATGAGGCAGAGCGGAAAGCGCTGCTTCATGCGCTGGCGTGCTTTTCCTTTGACAAAGCAGAAAAGATGAACCAGGTGCCGGATCATACTTCTCGGGTACTCAACCGGGAGTTTGAGGATAAACTGGCTGTCACCGTCATGTGCCGGTGCATTTCCAAGCTGTTTCTGCCCCTTCCGGTGACTTCTGCTCTGGCCGTGATCCGCTCGGCGAAGTATATCAAAGAAGGACTTTTGGCACTATGGCATCGCCAACTGTCTGTTGCCGTGCTGGATGGCACGGCTGTCACGGTATCCATGGTGCGGGGAGATTTTTCCACGGCTGCTTCAGTCATGTTTATGCTGCGGCTGGGTGAAATTCTGGAGGAATGGACCCACAAAAAGTCCGTAGCCGATTTGGCCTCTGCCATGAGTTTGAAGGTGGAAAAGGTTTGGCTGCAAGCAGACGGAACAGAGATATTGACAGATATCCGTGCCATTCGCCCTGGCGACCGTATTGTGATTCGCACAGGCGGAATGATTCCCTTGGACGGTAAGGTGATGGAGGGAGAGGCCATGGTGAACCAGTCTTCTCTCACCGGAGAATCCATGCCGGTTGCCAAACGCTGTGGAAGCCCTGTTTATGCCGGAACCGTAGTCGAAGAAGGCGAGTGCGTTCTTCTTGTGGAAAAGGCATCCGGCAGCGGGCGGTATGACAGAGTGGTTCACATGATCGAGGAATCGGAAAAGCTGAAATCCACCGCCGAAGACAAGGCTGCACGCATGGCAGATAAATTGGTGCCCTATACGCTCGGAGGAACAGCGCTGACTTATCTTATGACTCGGAATGTTACCAAGATGCTTGCAGTGCTGATGGTAGACTTTTCTTGCGCCTTGAAGCTGGCTATTCCCATTGCTGTGCTGTCCGCAATGAGGGAAAGCAGCGGGAGGCATATTTCTGTTAAAGGCGGGCGTTTTCTGGAGGCTGTGGCCAAGGCAGACACCATTGTGTTTGACAAGACCGGCACACTGACCAACGCCGCACCTACCGTGGCAAAGGTGGTTCCCTTCGGCGGGCAGAATGAGGCCGAAATGCTGCGGCTTGCCGCTTGTCTGGAGGAACACTACCCTCATTCTATGGCCAACGCCGTGGTGGCAGAAGCAAAGCGGCGCGGTTTAACACACGAGGAATACCATTCGCAGGTGCAATATGTGGTGGCGCATGGCATTTCCAGCATGGTGGAAGAGAAAAAAGTCATCATCGGCAGCGCACATTTTGTCTTTGAAGATGAGGGCTGCCGTATCCCGGCGGGAGAACAGGAAAAATACGATGAGCTGCCGGCCGCGTATTCCCATCTGTACCTTTGCATTGATGGAAAGCTGGCGGCAGTCATCTGCATCCACGATCCTCTGCGCCGAGAGGCACGGGATACGGTAAAGGCGCTGCATGACTGCGGCTTTACCAATGTAGTGATGATGACCGGTGATAACCGCCGCACGGCGGAGGCTGTTGCCCGTGAAGTGGGGGTGGATGCAGTATATGCCGAAGTTCTTCCGGAGGATAAGGCTGCCTTTGTCCGCCGGGAAAAAGCGAAAGGCCACACCGTTATTATGGTGGGTGACGGAGTCAACGATTCTCCGGCGCTGTCCGAGGCTGATGCAGGCATCGCCATTTCGACCGGCGCAGCTATCGCCCGGGAGATTGCCGATATCACCGTTGCTTCAGAGGATCTCTTTGCGCTAATAACACTGCGCAGGCTCAGTAATGCACTGATGAACCGCATTCACGGCAGCTACCGTTTTATTGTGGGCTTTAATCTGTCCCTGATCGCACTGGGCGTAGCGGGAGTGCTGCCGCCCACCACCTCGGCGCTGCTGCACAATGGCTCTACGCTGGGCATCAGCCTGAAAAACATGACAAATTTATTGGATGAGGGCAAACCCGCCCAAAGCGAATAAATAAACCTAAGAGCAGAGAAACCAATCGTTGTTTCTCTGCTCTTTTCTGTAAGTAGATTTATTGAAACGGTTCCCCATACTGCAAGGTTTACTGCTTATTTACAAAATTCAAAGGAGAAAAAATAGACATAATCGTCTATTTCAGGCGCGAGCCCTTGCTCGTATTCCTGAATGCAGCCGAGCCTCATGGCATCTTTATCATAAACCAAGGCAGCCAGGCCTTGTTCGGCATTGTATTGAATAGGGCTTTTTTCTTCAATTTGCGTTCCGCTTCTCCCGTAATATTGCCCATCCGAAACATCTTCAAGAATCGGGATCTCCGTAGATATTTTGTTTCCCGTATCATCAACAGCAATAACTTTTAATGCGGAGTTTTTCATGCTTGGTACGATCAGAATGGTTCCGTTTTCCGGTGAGCCAATGTCTTTGTATCCAATTTCCCAGATGGATTCTTTTCGAATCAGCGCCCCTGTCTGATATTCAGAAACACACAGCCGTAATGATGTATAATCATCGGTGGTTTTATATTTGTAAATTAACGCATCGTTTGTGTCTGAAAGCATCTCGGCCGTTTTCATTTCTATACTGTTTCTTTCTACAGGTGCGATATAATTCTGTGGCCGGTTCTGCAAAAACAAACACACACCGGCAGCAAGCAGTGCAGCAAGCGATAGTGGAAGCAGCGCGTAAATCAAGCGCTTCAGCCGCTTTTGCTTATATTTGCTGTCGGTCACTACTTCGATGATCGTTTCATCGGATCTCTGAACGATGTTTTCTTTTTGGATATCTTCACCTGCTAAAAACTCATTGATGCTGATCCCCAGTGCTTCACAAAGGCTGGTATACAGCGACACATCCGGAAGGCAAACGCCGCGCTCCCATTTGGAAACCGATTTATCGCTCATGCCAAGTTTTTCGGCAAGCTGTTTTTGGGTCATGCCCAGTTCTTTTCGTTTTCCTGCAATGTATTTTCCGATTTTGATCAGATCCATATGCATCCGCCTCCTTTGTTTGAGATCATCATATCTTTTTATGGGATATATGTACACCCCTTGAAAGTAGAATGCGTAAAATCATGCAGGAATTTCCCTTGTGTGCAGCGAGTGTGTAAGTTTTCTTTGAAATTTACAAAATCTTATTTTTTCAAAAACAGGTTGTGGTATACTAATAAAAGGCTTCTTATGATGATCTATAAACCAAAGAAAGATAAGAGATAAAGGATATGGCAGCAAAAGACAAAATCAAAACCGTTTATGTGTGCAGTGAATGCGGCGAAACCAGTATGCGTTGGCTGGGGCGGTGCCCTTCCTGCGGCGCATGGAATACCATGACGGAGGATGTTGTGGTTCCCACGCCGCCGCCTTCGGCCAAAAGCCCGGCGGCTATTGCTGCAAGGGCACAGGCCAGCACCCTCATGGCAAAAAATCTGCGGGATATCAGCTCCACAGAGGAAAAAAGCCGAATCTTAACCGGCATCAAAGAGCTGGATCGTGTGCTGGGCGGCGGCATTGTTTTGGGAAGTGTTATTCTGTTGGGCGGCGAGCCGGGCGTGGGAAAATCGACCATGCTTTTGCAGCTTTGCGGTGCGGTGGCCACCGAGCATTCGGTTTTGTATATTACGGGCGAGGAATCCGAGCGCCAAATCAAGCTGCGCGCCAATCGGCTGGAGATCGTTCAAGACAATATCCAACTGGCGGCAGAAAGTGATGTGGACGAAATTTGCGGGCTGATCATGCAGACGAAGCCGGATCTTGTGATCATAGATTCTATTCAAACCATGCGCTGCAATGATATAGCATCATCGTCCGGCACGGTAAGCCAGATCAAAGAAAGCACCTCGCGTTTTTTGAATGTGGCAAAAACCTTGGAAATTCCCACTTTCATCGTAGGCCATGTCAATAAAGACGGCGCGATTGCGGGTCCTAAGGTGATGGAACATATCGTGGATACTGTGCTGTATTTTGAGGGCGATAAAACCCTGCCGTATCGTGTTTTGCGGGCCGCCAAAAACCGTTTTGGCTCCACAAACGAAATCGGTATGTTTGATATGACGGGTACCGGCTTGGCTGAAATTCAGAATCCCTCGCAGCTTCTTTTGGAAGGGCGCCCGCTGGGGATCAGCGGCACCTGCGTGGCCTGTACCATGGAGGGAACACGCCCTATATTAAGTGAGGTACAGGCGCTTGCAACCAAGAGCGCACTCAACAACCCTCGGCGTACCAGCAGCGGATTTGATTATAACCGCGCCAATCTTTTAATGGCCGTGCTGGAAAAGCGGCTGGGATATTTTTTGGGAAATCTGGATATTTACATCAACATCGTTGGCGGTTTGCGTTTGGATGAAACCGCCTGCGATCTGCCGGTATGCCTGGCGCTTGCCAGCAGCGTGATGGATACTCCCATTGGTGATAAAACCATCGTGATCGGCGAAGTTGGCCTTGGCGGTGAGGTTCGCGGTGTGACGCATCTGGAAACCCGCTTGCGTGAAGCACAGAGAATCGGATTTGATCGTGCGATCATTCCACAGCAAAATCTGAAAAATATCAATTCAAAGGATTATAGCACCCTGCAGATTATTGGTGTGCGTTATCTGAAAGATGCGATCGCCGCCATTCGTCAAGCCGGGTGTTGAACAGCGCCGCCATAAGGAGAAAAGCCTGTGAAACTGCCCCTTAAAAAAATCAGCATATATGGATTATCGGCAGCCATACTGCTTTCGACGGCTGCGATAGGATATGGCGTTTTTGCGAAAAGGCCAATTTACATTGGCAGCGATCGGCAATTTGTTTGGAACGCTGCTCTGATAGACAGCAGCAAAACCACGGCTGAATTTACATTGCATTCACCGGAAAAACAAGAAACAGTACTCTCTTTTAATGAGCCATGGGAGGGAAGCCACAACGGCGGGTTCAATGTTGCGGCGGATCCTGACGGCTACAAAATGTACTACGCCGCCTATACTTCGCCCAAAGATGTAAAAATCTGCTTGGCACAAAGCAGTGATGGAATTTCCTGGGAAAAGTCGGTTGTTACACCTGCAAAGCAAAATGACTTTACAGGAAACAATGTTATCATTGCCGGGGATGCATCTGTTCAAAACGGGTTGTTTGCCTTTTATGACAGCAATCCCACCTGTGATCCGGCCGAACAATATAAAGCGATTGCCATAGATGGCAGTGGACAACTGCGAGAATTCACTTCACCGGACGGCATTCAGTGGACAGCCGGAACATTGCTGGGGAAAACCGCGGTCACGAATACAACACTGCCGACGGCACAGTGTTCTGCTTTCTGGAATGCGCAAAAGCAGCGATATGAATGCTATTTTGTTGGAGAAGATGCAGGGAAACAATGCATTCAGGTAACGGAATCCAAAGATTTTCAAAACTGGTCCGCAGCGAAAAAAATCCGATATTCTACCAACACTCCTGATTTTTCCATGCAGACAGCCAATATCCAGCCATACCTGCGTTCCGCGAATACTCTGGTTGGCCTGCCCCTGCGCATAACAGCAATAGCGGAGAGCACGGCAGAAGCTAATTTTGAAAATGCAGCAGATGTAAAGTCTAATGGCTTAACAGACACGACTTTTCTTTCTTCTACAGATAACGGCCGCTTTTCGCTGATTCCGGAAGCGTGGCTGAGCCCTGGTGCGCAAAACCAGAGCAACTGGTCATTCGGCAGCAGCCTTGTTGCAAGGGGAATGGCCCAAACACCGGCCCTTCATTCAAACACGGGTGAGGATGACGAGCTATCTTTTTATGTGGCGGACGGAATGCAAGGTGCTGCCAAAACCACTCTTGCCAGATACACCCTTCGCATGGATGGATTTGCTTCGTACCATGCGCCGTTCAACACGAAGGTTGTGGTTACAAAACCACTGGTGTTTGATGGCTCCCGCATGACACTGAATTTCAAAACCTCCACCGATGGCTATGTGGTGGTTCGTATTTTGGATAAAAACGGTGACCCTTACGGGGAACTGTCCTATACAGATCAGAATGGTGAGGAATACAAGGCGTCAAAGTATACCTCGTACACCATGATCGGTGACCGTGTGGACCGTGAGGTGGCTTTCAATGCAGATATTTCAGAGCTTTCCGGACAAACGGTTATGCTTGAATTCAGCATGAGCGACGCGGATATTTATTCCTTTGGTTTTGATTCTGAACCATATCAAAGCACCGATACAAATTGGCAGCCGGAGCCGCTTGACTTTCGGGATTATAGTGACTACAGCTACGCAGATACCGAAGGCGCGATCCATATCGGCACACAAAGGCAGGTTTTGTGGGATGATTATCTGATCAACGCACAGAAAACCACAGCAACGCCTGCCGCACATTCCCCGGTGCGCAAAGAGGCACTGTTTAAAACCGACCTTCCCTGGGAGGGCGATAACTGCGATTTCTATGTGATTCTGGACGATACGGATGAAACCGGGGCGCCGTATCATCGCATGTACTATCTTGGCTGGGACAGCTCTTCTCCGGAGGATATCTGCGTATGCTATGCTTATAGCTATGACGGCATTGATTGGATCAAACCAGATTTGGGGCTGCACTCATACACAAACAGAACGACGGGAGAGGTATACACGCAAACCAACATCATGCTGCGTTCCGAGGAAGCCTTGTTTGATAATTTCTTTGTAATGAAGGACCCTCGCTCCAACATTCCGGAAAGCCAGCGCTACAAGGCCATCTGTCAGGGCAGCTATGACCAGTTGGGATACTCCAGCTACGGCCTCTGGGGATGGGTGTCGTCGGATGGTTTGCACTGGACCAAAACCCATCGGCAGCTGCCAAAGCTGGAGGATTGGTTTGGCGCCTTCGATTCGGTAAACAGTCTGGTTTGGGATGAAAACACACAGCAGTTTTTCACCTATTTCCGTGTGCGTGAAAAACAGATGACACAGGATGTGGAATGGCCGGATTTCCGAAAAATCTATGGCGCAGTGGGCAAGGAATTTGAACCGATGGATCCCGACAGCATTTTTGCACTCAACTATGGCGAAGATGCTCCCTTATTCGAGATGTACACAAACAACATCAGTAAATACAGCAGGGCACCCCAAATGTTTATCGGTTTTCCCACGCGCTTCAGCCGGAACAATCGCTGGACAAAGAATTACGGCTATCTTTCCGACCCGCAGGCGCGGCGCAGCAAATTTGATGCAGGGCAGGAAACACGCACGCTTTCCATGACAGATACTATGTTCATGACTTCGCGGGATGGCTATAACTGGAACCGGCAGAATGAAGCTTTCCTTACGCCCGGCCCGGAATATCAGGCCAACTGGATCTACGGAAACTGTTATCCTGCCTATGGTCTTGTACAAACGCGTTCGGATACAGAAGGTGCGGATGACGAGCTTTCCATGTATCTGTTTGAGGGGAAATTTTACAATGAGCCCACAACATTCTATCGCTATGCACTGCGCTTGGATGGCTTTCGGTCATACAAAAGCACCTATAAGCAGCAAGCGCTTGTCACAAAGCCCATTGCTTTTGCAGGCTCTGAAATGCAGCTGAATTTTAAAACTTCGGCAGCCGGAAGCATTCAGGTTCGCATTCTGGATGAAAACGGTAATGCCATAGAAGGGTATACCTCACAACCATTGGTCGGCGATAACACCGACCGGGTGGTTTCGTTTGAAAAAGAGCTTTCAGAGCTAAACGGAGTTCCGGTGATCCTGCAGCTTACCATGTGCGATGCAGAAATTTACTCTTTCGTATTCCAGTAAGGCAGTTGCCGGTAACCAGCTGCCTGCAGATAGAAAAGCAGCGAACAGCATGGCCTAACGCCACACGGTTCGCTGCTTTTACTATTATCTATGAAATTTTTCAGGAAGATTACAGCGCAAAGGCTTTGTTCAGTGCCTGAAGTGCATTATCCACATCGGATTCATGCACAAGCAAGGAAATGTCCAGCTCACTGGTGGTGATCATGGAGATTTCAATGCTGCTTTCGGCCAAAGCGGAAAGCACACGGGCTGCCACACCGCTGCTGTTGACCATTTCTTCGCCAAACAAGTTGATTTTAGCGTAACCGCCGCTGATCAAGGGGGCAGGCGCACCCTCTGCGGTCACCTCGGGCAAAACCTTCATCACGGTGGGGAAAGCACTATAGCTTGCCGAAAAGCTGAAATCAACTGCATCACTGCGAGGGGTGCTTTGACAGATCATATCCACAATCACACCGGCTTTTGCAAAGGCGTTCAGATAATCTGCCAAGCTTTTGGTGCTGTAGCGTGCGCTGGGAAAGGTGACAAGCATGATGTTTTCTTCCGAACCGATTTTACTGACTCCATACATACTATGATCCACTCCAATCTATACAAGGTTGAATGCCCCTGCAATAGGAGCATACTTTCTTGGATAAATGATATTACATTTACGCCAGAAAATCAACTGTAATATAGGTGTTCAGCACATTTTGAATATAATCCATCGTAAAACCGGAAAAGAACTCACTTATGCCATGGCTGGCAGCCAGCTCCTCGTTGTAATCCCGCAAGAGATACATACGGCCATTTCGGTATTTCCAGTCAAAATGATTGATCACCGGGTATAAAAGAGGGTCTTTGACCCGGCATATCACATTGCCGTCCGGCTCGGTAGTCTTTTCCAATTCTGCACCCAGCACAAGCCCGATCATTTGATCCGGTGCAGCCTGACCGTTCAGATAATTTCCCAGAGAATACGCCACAAAAACCTGGCGGCCGTCCGCTGCGGTGATCCACTCGGCGTTCTGCACCACATGAGGATGCGTGCCGATAATCAAATCTGCACCCCAATCGGCCAACTGCTGCGCATAAGCGCGCTGATCGTTGTTGATCACATGGCTGTTTTCGGTTCCCCAGTGACAGCTTACGATTAAAAAATCCGCATTGGTGCGGGCTTTTTGCATCTGCTCATGGATCACATCGCTTTCATCCAGATAAATCACACCGTAGTCGCTTCCCGCCGGGGTGGAAATACCGTTGGTCATTTCGGTATAGGATAAAAAAGCAATACGAATGTTGTTGATGGTTTTATAAACAATAGGGGAGTGATTTTGCAGATCATAAAACCCAACGGCTGCCAAATCGGCTGGCAGAGTGCTCCAAAGTGCCATCGAGGCGGAAACACCTTCGCTGCCTTTGTCATAGCTGTGATTGTTGGATACGCTCACCACGCGAAAACCGGCATTATACAGATCCCATGCCATCTGCCCCGGGGTGGAAAATCTTGGATAGTTGGACGGCTCAAATGCATCGTTTACAAGGCTTTCCTGATTGATCCAGTTTAAATCAAAACCCGCATAAAAGTCTGTCATATTGGCATAACAATACGAAAAATCATACGGTTGGCTGCATTGCGGGTTTTCTGCCGCCCGGCGGGCCGCAGATTTATAGAGCCCTTCGTGGATCAAATTGTCACCGCTGGCAGAAAAGCGCACTGTTTCGGTGCGTGCGGCGGGTATGGGAGAAGATTCCGGCTGCACCGCGGCAGATGAGGCAATAACGGCGGCAGCATCTGCATTTTTATGCTGGCTGCAGCCCGGAAAAGCTGCAAGGCAGCTGACACATACGGCAAGGGTAAGCGCTCTATAAAGCGGGTGTTTCATCATTTTTCCATCATATCTGCCATGTTGTAAAGGCCGGGCCCCTTATCAGCAATGAAAACAGCGGCATTGACAGCACCATTTGCGAATACATCACGGGACTGTGCAGAGTGTGAAATGGTGATCACCTCATTGGGGCCGCAGAACAAAATATCATGGTCGCCTACGATGCTGCCGCCGCGCACAGCCGAAATACCCATTTCCTGCTTGCCCCGGGGCTGGCGCACACTGTGACGGTCATACACATACTCATACTTGTTGTTGTTTACAGCATTCACCTCGTCGGCAATCATCAAGGCGGTGCCGCTGGGGGCATCCACCTTATTGTGATGGTGCTTTTCCACGATCTCCACATCGTAAGCATCCCCCAGCAAAAGGCTGGCTTCCTTGGCCAGTTTGATCAGCAGATTGATCCCCATCGACATATTTGCGCTTTTAAACACAGCGCAATGGCTGCTCAGTTCATGCAGCTCCGCCTCGGTTTCGGCATCAAGACCAGTGGTGCAGATCACGCAGGGCAGCTTGTGTTCACGGCAATACTGAATCGCATTGCGCGTTGCTGCCGGTGCGGAAAAGTCGATCAGAACATCGCCTTTCACGGTCAAGTCATTAAAGCTGGCAAAAACCGGAATATCGCCATTGCTGGCCGCAAGATCAATGCCTGCCACCACACGGCAATCGTTTCGCTGCGCGATCAGTTCCTGCAAAACACGGCCCATGCGGCCGTTAATTCCCTGAATAATAACATCTGTCATGGTTGTTCGTCCTTTCTTTTAACAAGCAAATGCCCGCCTTACAGGCAGTCTGCAAGGCGGGCTTGATTTTTCTTTACAGCAGACCGGCTGTATGCAATGCATTGTGAATGCGCTCTTCATTGGCCTTGCTGGTGTCCACCAAAGGCAAGCGGCAGGAACCAGCCTGATAGCCCAGCTGATTCATAGCAAACTTTACTGGGATCGGGTTCACATCGCAGAACAAAGCCTCGCACAAGGGCAGATATTTCAGCTGTGCAGCAAGGCTGGCTGCAATATCACCGTCAAACCACTTCTGGCAGATCTCGTGGGTTTCGCGGGGGGCCACATTGGAAAGTACGCTGATCACACCCTTGCCGCCCAAAGCCAACAGGGGAACGATCTGATCATCGTTGCCGGAATAGATATTCAGCGCATCGCCGCACAGCTGTGCAATTTTAGCAACCTGAGCAATATTGCCGCTGGCCTCTTTGATAGCGTTGATGTTCGGGAGCTTAGAAAGCTCGCAGGCGGTTTCAGGCAGGATATTCACGCCGGTACGGCTGGGTACATTGTACAGAATGCAGGGCAGGCTGGTAGCGTTGGCAAGGGCAGTAAAATGCTGGATCAAACCCTGCTGGCTGGTTTTATTGTAGTAGGGGGTCACCAGCAGCACAGCGTCCACGCCAAGCTTTTCGGCACTCTGGGTGAGACGAATGCCATGTGCCGTATCGTTGCTGCCGGTTCCGGCGATCACAGGAATACGGTGATTCACTTTCTTTACGCAGTAATCAATTACACTCAGATGCTCTGCATCCGGCATGGTGGCCGACTCACCGGTCGTACCGCACACCACAATGGCATCGGTATGCCCGGCAATTTGGTCTTCAATAATTCGGCCAAATTCTTCAAAATTCACAGTACCGTCAGCGTTCATCGGGGTGATGATCGCAACAGCAGCGCCGGTAAAAACGGGTTTCTTCATCATAAGAGATTCACCTCATTGTAATTAGTCCAAATAGCCCTTGGCGGCCAGCAGCTCAGCCAGCAGCACAGCACCACCGGCAGCACCGCGCAAAGTGTTGTGAGACATACATACAAACTTATAGTCATACTGGGTGTCTTCACGCAGACGGCCCACCGAAACAGCCATGCCATTTTCCAGATTGCGGTCCAGCTTGGGCTGAGGACGATCATCTTCGGTAAAGTAATGCAGGAACTGCTTGGGAGCGCTGGGCAATTCCAGCTCCTGTGCAGGGCCGCGGAAGTTTGCCCACTTCTCCAGAATCTGCTCTTTGGTCGGCTTTTTATCAAAGCTTACAAACACAGCAGCGGTGTGGCCGTCCGACACGGGCACGCGCAGGCACTGTGCCGTGAAGCTGGGGCGAGTTGCGGGAACGATCTGACCGTTCTCAATGTGTCCCCACAGCTTCAGAGGCTCTTTTTCACTCTTTTCCTCTTCACCGCCGATATAAGGAATCACATTGTCCAGAATTTCGGGGAAGGTTTCAAAGGTTTTGCCGGCACCGGAAATGGCCTGATAGGTGCATACCAAGCATTTATCCACGCCAAAATCTGCCATCAAAGGGTGCAGGGCAGGCACATAGCTTTGCAGACTGCAGTTGCTTTTAACGGCGATAAAGCCGCGCTTGGTGCCAAGGCGCTTGCGCTGATCGGCAATGATCTCAATGTGCTGTGCGTTGATCTCGGGCACGACCATGGGCACATCAGGGGTAAAGCGGTGGGCGCTGTTGTTGGAAACAACGGGGCACTCAGCCTTCGCATAGGCTTCTTCCAAAGCACGGATCTCGTCTTTTTTCATGTTTACTGCGCAGAAGATAAAATCGACCTTGGCAGCCACTTCTTCTACTTTGGAGGCATCCATTACGATCATTTTCTTTACGGATTCGGGCATGGGAGTTTTCATAGCCCACTTGCTGCCAACAGCTTCCTCGTAGGTCTTTCCGGCTGAGCGGGGAGAAGCGGCAACCACTTCCAGATTAAACCAGGGATGGTTTTCCATCAGAGTTACAAAACGCTGGCCAACCATACCGGTAGCACCTACAACACCAACTTTGTACTGTTTCATTTTCCCACAGATCCTTTCTTTATAAACACAGTGCTTCAACCGAAAAATGCGGGTTGAAAACTGTGCTGAAATGCAATATAATTATTTGAAATGTATCGAATGAATGGATTCGATGCATTGGTTACTCTATTTTATAATATCCTGTTCCCCACTGTCAATATCAGAGGGGCCGGAAGGGGAAAAGATTTCATATGTTGAAAAAGGATTTTTGGTATGACTTGCCAAAAGAACTGATTGCACAAGAGCCTGCTGACCCGCGCGACAGTGCGCGCCTTTTGTGCCTTGGGCGTAAAAGCGGCCAAATTGAGCACCATATCTTTCACGATCTGCCGGATTTTCTGCAGCCGGGAGATCTGCTTGTGGTAAATAACTCCAAGGTTCTGCCTGCACGATTGGTGGGCACCAAGGTGCCCACCGGCGCTGTGTGCGAGGTTTTGCTGCTGCATCAGGTGAAAGGCGATACATGGGAGTGTCTGGCTAAGCCCGGCAAACGCCTGCAGCCCGGCACTGTGGTGAGCTTTGGCGATGGTACGCTTACGGCAACCATTGACTCCACCATGGAGGATGGCAATAAATATGTGACCTTCCATTATGATACAGAAACGCTGTATGAAAAGCTGGATGAGTTTGGCAAAATGCCTCTGCCGCCCTACATTACCAAACAGCTGGAGGACCAAAGCCAGTACCAAACGGTTTACGCTAAGGAACTTGGCAGTGCCGCTGCCCCCACGGCAGGCCTGCATTTTACACCGGAGCTCATGGAAAAAATCAAGGCAAAGGGTGTAGAGATCGCAGAGGTAACGCTGCATGTGGGGCTGGGCACTTTCCGCCCTGTAAAAGAGGACGAGATCAGCGACCATAAAATGCACACCGAGTGGTACAGCGTCAGCCCCGAAACGGCCCAGAAGATCAACGATACCCATGCAGCCGGGCATCGTGTGATCGCCGTTGGCACTACCAGCTGCCGCACCTTGGAATCGGTTGCCGCCCGCTATGGTGAAATTCGCGCCTGCAGCGGCGATACCGATATCTTCTTGTATCCCGGTGTGGAGTTTCATTGCATTGACGGCCTGATCACAAACTTTCATTTGCCCGAGAGTACGCTGATCATGCTGGTAAGTGCATTTTGCGGTTACGAAAACACCATGCACGCATACAAGGTTGCGGTAGAAGAAAAGTACCGCTTCTTCAGCTTTGGCGATGCTATGCTGATCGTTTGATCTTTGCTCTATTTTCATTGCATAGGCTGCCTGTATTGCAGCCTATGCACAGCAAACAGCTTGTGACCCGGCCTGTATTGCCGGAGAAAGGATTTTATTCTTATGCCATACAAACTGCTGAAAAAAGAAGGGAATGCGCGCTTGGGCGAATTCACCACGGTTCACGGCAAGGTGATGACCCCGGCGTTTCAGAATGTTGCCACCTGCGGCGCCATCAAAGGCGGCCTTTCGGCACACGATCTAAAGGAGATCCGCGCACAGGTTATGCTGTGCAACACCTATCATATGCACCTGCGACCCGGTGATGAGGTGGTGCGCGATATGGGCGGCCTGCACAAATTTACCGGCTGGCAGGGCCCGATCCTTACCGACAGCGGCGGATTTCAGGTGTTCAGCCTGGCTAAGCTGCGAAAGATCACAGAAGAAGGCGTCACCTTTAACAGCCATCTGGATGGCCATAAAATGTTTATCGGGCCTGAGCAGAGTATGCAAATTCAGGCAAACCTTGGCTCCACCATTGCCATGGCTTTTGATGAATGCGTAGAAAATCCTGCTGCATGGGAATATTCTAAGGCCAGCTGTGAGCGCACCGTGCGCTGGTTGGTGCGCTGCAAGCAAGAGCTGCAGCGGCTGAAAAACGAAGGGAAGGCTGTGAATCCCGATCAGCTGCTGTTTGGCATCAATCAGGGCTGTACCTTCCCAGATCTGCGCATTGAACACATGAAGCAAATTGCAGAGCTGGATCTGGACGGCTATGCTATCGGCGGATTGGCGGTAGGCGAACCTGCAGAGGTGATGTATGAGATCATCAGCGCGGTGGAACCCTTTGCCCCGGCGGATAAGATCCGTTATCTGATGGGCGTAGGCACGCCCGGCAATATTATCGAAGCAGTATACCGCGGTGTCGATTTGTTTGACTGTGTAATGCCGAGCCGAAATGCCCGCCACGGCCATCTGTTCACATGGAACGGCATTATCAATATCAAAAATGCAAAATACGAACGGGATGAAAGCCCGATCGATCCCCAGTGCGATTGCCCGGTATGCCGAAATTACAGCCGCGCCTATATCCGTCATCTGCAAAAGGCCGACGAATTGTTGGGAATGCGTTTGGCTGTTATGCACAACCTGTATTTCTACAATCATTTGATGGAACGCATCCGCGAAGAACTGCAGAATGGAACCTTTACGCAGTTCCATGACCGCTATGTAAAACTGCTGGATACCAGAATTTAAACCGAAGCACTTGCATAATGTTTGCATTCCTTGTATAATAGAAATACTTTGATATTAAAAGGAGAGTTCCCGAATGACTACAATTCTTGCTACTGCTGCCAGCAGCACCACCACCATGGTCGTTTATCTGATCGTGATGGCAGCCATGCTGATTTTCCTGTTCTACCTGCCCAACAAGCGCCAGACCAAGCGCGACAATGAAATGCGCAACTCCCTGGAGATCGGTGATGAAGTCACCACCACCGGCGGCATCGTGGGCCGTGTGGTTGCCCTGAAGGATGATACCTTTGTTCTGGAAACCGGCAGCGACCGTGTTCGCATTCGTTTCCGTAAAAGCGCTATCGCCGCTGTGGAAAAGCTGGAGCTGAACGCAAAATAATTTGCAGGGCTGCAAAAACAAAACATAAAAAAACACCTCCCGGCATACTCATTCAGTGTGCAGGGAGGTGTTTTTTATGGATGGAAAAGCCTTAGCTAAACGAAAATCACAAAACTCATTTGGAGATATGCGGCCAATATTTGTATCGATATTGTTGGCGTTAATTGTCACTGGGTGTGCATCGCTGCTTGGGGCACAGATTATGGTATCACAAAAACTTCCGCTATATACAGCAGTTCCGCTGGGCAGCTTTTGTGCAGCACTGGGCGTTTTTGCAGGGGCACTATTTCAAGGGCTCACCTTGAGAAAAGCGCCGTTTGTTTGTTCTATTTTGACAGCTGCTTTGATTGCACTGGCTTGTGTTCTGGCAGGGCTTCCAAGCTGGAGCGAGCTGCATTTAACAGCGGCGGGCATTGTGAGAACCGTTGTGCTTTTTATGGCTGCTGTTTTGGGAAATCAACTGGGAAGCTATTTGCGGCACTCAAAACGAAAGGGAAAGCGCCCGAGCAGAAGATGATTTTATCATAAAAGGGGAGAGCCAAAAGAGATGGTCAGCAAAATGCGAGTATGTGCAAAGGCGCAAAAGAGAGTTTATGAAAAAAAGATCCTATGCCTTGTATGGGTCTGCTTTTATATCGCGGGTTTTCTATTCGGGCAAGCCTGTTTCAAGGAGGAAGCATTTTTTGCCACTTTTGTGGGCATCAATACCACCCAGATGAACAGTGCAGATTGGAAAAGTTCTTTTTCAGGCTTATTTTTGTCACAAAGCAGCTTTTTGATTATTTTGTTATTTGTAGGGTTATCTGCTGTTGGAGTTTTGCTGATCCCGCTGCTGTTTGCGGCAAAAGGCTTGGCATTTGGCGTGACAGCTTCTGCGTTTGTGGCCTCTGCAGGAAAAGCAGGTTTGCTGCGCTTGTGGCTGTTTCACTGGTTGCCGGAAGGCGTTTTGCTTTTGCTCCTTTTGTATCAGGCGCTTATAATATGGCCATTAAGCGAGAATCTGGCAAAGATCTGTTTCTTTTCAAAAGCGGGATCTATTGCCGGCAGCATAACACAAAAAGTGATCCGTCAATTTTTGCTTTTACAGCTCATTCTGATAGTGCTTTGCCTTGGAACTGTACAGTTCTGGATGAGGTCATCGATGATTTTGGCGAATGGCGGATCGCTTGCGGCGTAGGGTTATTCTTCATCCGTTTTCGGCGCTGGCAAAGACAATTCGCCCAAAACCGCAGGCTCGGAGGATTCGCTGTCCAAAGAAACCTCCTGCTGGCTCGGCACGGGATTTTCTTTGTGAAATTTCATCTTAGAAAGAGGGGATGCCTGTGCAGCGTCCTGCAGCTTTTGTGTGTTGATATGTGTGTATATCTGCGTTGTGGATACACTTTCATGGCCTAAAATTTCTTTTAGCGTCAACATATCCACATTGCCGTGCCGATACATCAAGGTGGCCGCTGTGTGCCGAAGCTTATGCGGTGAATATCCCTTACCGGAAAGCCCGGCGGTTTGCAGACAGCGCTCAACGATTTGCTCAACACGGCGAGGGGTAAGCCGTCCGCCGGTGCGTTTGCTGATGAACAAAGCATTTTTATCGGTATCCTTAATGTTCGGCAGCTGTGCTCGGGCAGCAAGATAATGATCCAGTGCATCGATGCACGCTGTGTTCAGATATACAAGCCGCTCTTTATGGCCTTTGCCCATGATTCGAATAGTACCGTCTTTAAAGTTGTTCAGATTCATGGACACCAATTCTGTAAGGCGCATTCCGCAATTCAAAAACAGTGTTACAATACAAAAATCCCGTTCATAAAAGTCACTTTGTATATTATTTAACAATTCGATACTTTCATCCAAAGAAAGGTATTTGGGCAAAGCCTGCTTGATGGGCGGCCCGGAGATATCGGCCGAAGGATCATTTTCCAAAAGTGCCATTTCCACAACCATGTAATGAAAAAAGCCATGGATACTGGCCAATTTCCGTGTGATGGCAGCTTTGCCGTTGCCGCAGTCGCTTTGCAGGTAGTAAATGTATTCGTAAATTTCGGCCTTAGTGATCTTTTCATAAAAGTCTTTATTTAAATGCAAAATAGAGATTTCATTCAAAGGAATATCCAAATGATCACGCATACGAACCAAGAAACGAAAAAAGTTTCGCAAGTCGATATAATAACCGTTTGCGGTGCGTGCAGAACGAGCTTTTACAACTTCAAGATAGTGCAAATATTGCACAACATCATACGGGATGTCATCATAGGAATCATGCCGGTTAGGGTGACGGGGGTCGATATAGGTGCTCATAAGCAATTTCTCCTTCCCTCTACTTCGCTAAATTTGCATTTAGCGAAGTAATATGTGCGCTTTATAAGAATACCACTTCACTTCCCCTATGTCAAGCAGCCTTGCCAGATAGCTGCTGCATTAAAAAAATCATATCTTTTAGAGCACTTATAGAGCGCTTAATTTGTTTTTTTTCGACCGGAAAAGTATTTTTATTACATAAGCTGTGTGACTGACGCTTTGGCTGCCATAGCATTAAAATAAATTTTCATTTTCATATTGACAGTGCTTAGCAAAAAGTGATAACATAAATTCGTGATATGGAAAGAACATCCCTTTCAGAGTCTTTCCTGCAATATCTCAAGGACCGCTCTCATTCCCCTTTTCAGGATTCTTCTATGAGAGCCGAGGCCATACGGACAGCCGGGTCCACTGCCGAGGGGCAGAAGTTTTCTGCCATTATTGATTGAGTTAAAAGCTCAAATTTTATGAGTTGGTTACTTTATAACCGGTGTGCAGTAGGCACGCAAAACTTGTGAAACGGTCAATAAGAGTAGTAAAAGTGATATTTGCTATATAGACTCTGATGCCATTGAAATTTCCTTGTCGCGGTTCGTCCCGTTGGTATTAAAGGCTTTTTCCGCATGCCATTTCGTAAAGGGGCTTATATATAAAGGAAACATCAAAACGCAAGGTTTGTGCTGCTGTGTGCGCACTTCCCTGCGTTTATTTTTTTGCCTTTTTGGAAAAATAGAATGGTGGTGCTTGGAAAAGCTATGATGAAATTAGATCAAAACTGTGCGCCTATTTATGAAGCGCTGGAGGCTTTCCGCAAAATGCGTGTGGTGCCCTTTGATGTGCCCGGTCATAAGCGCGGGCGCGGAAACCCCGAATTGGCCGCTTTTTTGGGCCAGCAGTGTGTGGGCGTAGATGTAAACAGCATGAAACCGTTGGACAATCTTTGTCATCCGGTTTCCGTGATCCGCCAGGCGGAAGAGTTGGCTGCGGATGCTTTTCATGCAGCAAGTGCTTTTTTGATGGTGGGCGGCACCACAAGTGCCGTGCAAAGCATGGTGCTTACGGCCTGTAAACGCGGTGATGAGATTATTTTGCCCAGAAATGTGCACCGCAGTGTGATCAACGCCTTGGTGTTGTGCGGTGCCATTCCGGTGTATGTGAATCCGGATGTGGATGAACGGCTGGGGATTCCCCTTGGCATGAAGGTGGAACAGGTAAAAAAAGCCATTGAAGAGCATCCCAATGCGGTGGCAGTTCTCGTCAACAATCCTACTTATTATGGAATTTGCAGCGACCTGCGAACGATTGTGGAGCTGGCACATTCTCACGGAATGCTGTGTCTTGCCGATGAAGCCCACGGAACCCACTTTTATTTTGGTGAAGGCTTACCGGTTTCGGCTATGGCTGCCGGGGCCGATATGGCTGCCGTGAGTATGCATAAAAGCGGCGGCAGCCTTACGCAAAGCAGCTTTTTGCTGGCTGGCCCCAACATCCATGCGGGTTATGTGCGGCAGATCATCAATCTTACACAAACCACGTCCGGCAGTTATCTTTTGATGAGTAGCCTGGATATCAGCCGCCGCAATCTGGCACTGCGCGGCCGTCAGGTGTTTGCTCATGTAACAGATCTTGCCCAGTATGCGCGCGAAGAGATCAATTATGTGGGCGGCTACTATGCATTGGGCAAAGAGCTTGTCAACGGAGATTCTATTTTTGACTTTGATCCTACTAAGCTTTCGATCCACACACTGGATATCGGCCTTGCCGGCATTGAAGTATACGATCTCTTACGCGATGAATATGATATCCAGATCGAATTTGGCGATCTGGGAAATATCTTGGCCTATCTTTCCATTGGAGATCGCCTGCAGGAAGTGGAACGGTTGGTGAGCGCCCTGGCCGAGATCCGCCGCTTGTATGAAAAAGAAAAAACCGGTTTGATGTCGCAGGAATACATTGAACCGCAGGTGGTTGCCAGCCCGCAGGATGCCTTCTATGCCGAAAAAATCAGCTTGCCCCTGCGTGAGAGCGTGGGCTGCGTGTGCAGTGAATTCGTAATGTGCTATCCCCCGGGAATTCCCATTTTGGCCCCCGGCGAACGCATCACCAAGGATATCTTGGATTATATTGAATACGCCAAGGCCAAGGGCTGCAGCATGACCGGCCCGGAAGACCCGGAAATCGAACACTTGAATGTACTGAGGTAAAACGGCAATGGAACTTTGGTTTAGTGAAAATCATACCCCGGATGTAAAGCTTTCTCTGCGTTTGGACAGACACCTGTACTCCGTTCAGAGCGACTATCAGCAGATCGATGTGTTTGAAAGCCGCGAATTCGGCCGGGTATTGGCGCTGGACGGCAATATCATGCTGACTGAACGCGATGAGTTTATTTACGATGAAATGATGGCGCATGTGCCGATGGCCGTTCATCCCGGCATTCGCAATGTGCTGGTGATCGGCGCCGGTGACGGCGGCGTAATCAAAGAATTGACCCGATATGACCGAATTGAATCCATCGATCTTGTGGAAATGGATCCGCTGGTTTTGGATGTATGCCGCAAATACCTGCCCGGCAACGCTTGCCGACTGGATGATGAGCGCGTGCATATTTACACCGGGAACGGGCTCAAATTCATTCGCCGCTGCGAAAATAAATATGACCTGATCGTGGTGGATTCCACCGATCCCTTCGGCCCTTCCGAAGGCCTGTTCACCAAGGAGTTTTACGGCAACTGTTACAAGGCTCTGCGTGATGACGGCATCATGGTCAACCAGCAGGGCAGCCCGTTCTATGCAGAGGACGCAAACGCCATGCAGCGCAGCCACAAGCGCATAGCAGAAACCTTCCCGATCAGCCGTGTTTTTCAGGCACACATTCCCACCTATGCGGCGGGCTACTGGCTGTTTGGCTTTGCCAGCAAAAAGTATCATCCGATCGATGATCTTAACAAGGAGGCATGGAATGCGCTGGGCCTCAAAACCCGGTATTATACTACACGCCTGCATGTAGGAGCGTTTTACCTGCCAGCTTTTCTGGAGGAGTTTTTGAAGGATGTTGAGTAAAAACATTGAAACCTTTATCGGTTGCGACAGCGATTACACCGATGCCGAATTGGTGATTTTCGGTGCGCCTTTCGACAGCACCACCAGTTATCGCCCGGGCACTCGCTTTGGCCCTTCGGCAATTCGCCACGAAAGCTTTGGTCTGGAAACCTATTCGCCCTATCAGGATAAAGATCTGGAAGACCACGCTATTATGGACAGCGGTGATCTGGAATTGTGCTTTGGCAGTAGTGAGCAGGCACTAAAGGATATTCAAGGACGAGCAGAACAAATTTTGCAGGATGGGAAGATCCCGCTGCTTTTAGGCGGCGAACATCTGGTCACATTGGGCAGCGTGCGTGCTGCCGTGCAAAAGTATCCCGATCTGCACATCATTCATTTTGATGCGCACACCGATCTGCGGGAGGATTATCTGGGGGCAAAGCTCAGCCACGCCTGTGTGATCCGCCGATGCCATGATATTTTAGGCGATGGGCGCATTCATCAATTTGGTATTCGCAGCGGCGAACGCGCCGAGTGGAAGTTTGCCCGCGCCGGGCACACGGATTTGCATCCATTTAACTTAAATGGATTGAAAGAAACAGTTAAAGCTCTCCAGAATGCGCCGATTTATTTTACCATTGATCTGGATGTGTTGGATCCCTCGTGCTTCCCCGGAACCGGTACCCCCGAGGCTGGCGGTGTGGATTTTATGCAGCTGCTGGAAGCGATCCGCACAGTTTGCAGTGGAAATGTGGTTGCTGCAGATGTAAACGAGTTGTGCCCTATTTTGGATCAGACAGGTGCTTCTACAGCGATTGCTGGAAAAGTTGTGCGTGAGCTGATGCTGGCAATTTTGAAATAATTCATTTAAAAACAAACAATTTTGGGAGGATAAATGAAATGGCAAGAGTTTTAATTATTGGCTGCGGCGCCGTGGCAAGCGTTGCAATTCATAAGTGCTGCAGCTGCAGCGAGGTTTTCGAGGAGATCTGCATCGCCAGCCGTCATCGTGAAAACTGCGAAAAGCTGGCAGAGCAGCTGCGCCCCAACACCAAAACCGTGATCACCACGGCCCGTGTGGATGCCGATAATGTGAGCGATGTAGAGGCTTTGATCAAAGAATATAAGCCTGATCTGGTAATGAACATCGCACTTCCCTATCAGGATCTTTCCATCATGGAAGCCTGCCTTGCCTGTGGCGTGAACTATATGGACACTGCCAATTATGAGCCCGAAAACACCGATGACCCTGCATGGCGTGAAATCTACGAAAAGCGCTGCAAAGAAGAAGGCTTCTCGGCCTATTTCGATTACAGCTGGCAGTGGGCTTACAAAAAGAAATTTGAGGAAGCAGGGCTCACGGCACTGCTGGGCTCCGGCTTTGATCCGGGCGTAACGCAGGCTTATTGTGCCTATGCTTTAAAGCATCAGTTTGACCAGATCGATGAGATCGATATTCTGGATTGCAACGGCGGTGACCATGGTTACGCATTTGCCACCAACTTCAACCCCGAGATCAATCTGCGCGAGGTTTCCGCACCCGGCAGCTACTGGGAAAACGGACACTGGGTAGAAGTTCCTGCCATGTCGATCAAGCGCGAGTATGATTTCGAGCAGGTAGGGCACAAGGATATGTACCTGCTGCACCATGAGGAAATTGAAAGTCTGGCCAAGAACATTCCCGGCGTAAAGCGCATTCGATTCTTCATGACCTTTGGCCAAAGCTATCTGGACCATATGCGCTGTCTGGAAGATGTGGGCATGCTTTCCACCACACCGGTAGAATTTGAAGGCCACGAGATCGTTCCCATTCAGTTCCTGAAAAAATTGCTGCCCGATCCTGCTACTTTGGGCCCCCGCACCAAGGGCAAAACCAATATCGGCTGCATTTTTAAGGGAACCAAGGACGGAAAGCCCAAAACCTATTACCTGTTCAACATTTGCGACCATCAGGAGTGCTATGCCGAAGTGGGCAGCCAGGCTGTGGCCTACACCACCGGTGTGCCTGCTATGTGCGGCGCCATGATGCTTTTGACCGGTAAGTGGAACAAACCCGGCGTTTACACTGTGGAAGAGTTTGATCCCGATCCCTTTATGGAGGCATTGAACAAGTATGGCCTGCCTTGGCAGGAAAACTTTGCCCCTACTCTGGTGGATTGATGATGAGAGTTCAGGAACTTGCCACCCCGTGTTATGTGATTTCCGAAGCCGGACTGCGGCATAACGGCGAAATTTTGCGCGGTGTGCAGCAGCGCACCGGTGCAAAGATATTGCTTGCGCAAAAATGCTTTGCCAATTTTGGAACATATCCCCTATTGCAGGAATACCTCGCAGGCACTGAAGCCAGCGGCCTGTTTGAAGCACGACTCGGGGCGGAGGAAATGCCTGCCGGAGAATGCCATGTGTTCTGCGGTGCCTATCGAGAACAGGATTTTGCTGAGCTTTTGCGTTACGCTGACCATATTGTGTTCAACACGCCGCGCCAGCTGACCCAGTTTGGGCAAAGGGCGAAGGCCGCAGGAAAAAGCATCGGCCTTCGCATCAATCCAGAGTGCAGCACACAGGAGGGGCACGCGATCTATGATCCCTGCGCCCCGGGCAGCCGCCTTGGCACTACACGAAGCCAGTGGGACGAACAGATGAGCGAAGAAATGATCGCTCTGTTGGACGGATTACATTTTCATACCCTTTGTGAGCAAAACAGTGATGCTTTGGAGCAAACGCTGCAGGCTGTTACAGAAAAATTCGGTGAATTTTTGCCGCGTATGAAATGGCTGAATTTTGGCGGAGGGCATCACATTACACGGGCAGATTACGATCTTGATCGGCTGGAAAAATGCATTGTTTCCATGCGAGATCGATTTGGCCTGCAGATCTATTTGGAGCCCGGCGAGGCAGTGGCATTAAACGCGGGCACATTGCACACCACTGTGCTGGATCTAATGCACAACAGCATAGACATTGCCATTGTGGATACCAGTGCTGCGTGCCATATGCCGGATGTGTTGGAAATGCCCTATCGCCCGCCGCTGCGAAACTCCGGCGAAAAGAATGAAAAAGCATTTACCTATCGTTTGGGCGGGCCCAGCTGTCTGGCGGGCGATGTGATCGGTGAATATAGCTTCGATGCGCCTTTGCAGATCGGACAGCGCTTGATATTTGAGGATATGGCCATATACACCACCGTGAAGAATAACACATTTAACGGTATGCCGCTGCCCGGCATTTATCTGGAAAAGCTGAATGGCGAATGTGTTCCGCTTGCGGAATTTGGCTATGAGGACTTTAAAATGCGGCTCGGAAACCGGACGCTGAAACTTTGATCCTATAAAAAAGAAAAATGCTCCCTATATAGCAAA
>ERZ1034939.465-NODE-465-length-26134-cov-16.425246_pt1 | contig 26134 bp, 25 predicted proteins | sample MGYA00520626_ERZ1034939 | MGnify/ENA primary metagenome ERZ1034939 (study PRJEB33766, sample SAMN09781751) | gut metagenome | biome: gut microbiome | host: Homo sapiens | place: Madagascar | study: EMG produced TPA metagenomics assembly of the PRJNA485056 data...
TGTCAAGCACGGTTCCGAGAGAAGGGAGGGTGAAATTCCCTCCACTTACTCGACAAACACCATCAGCTCCGAAAGGGAAACCAATTGTTCCTTCTCTATATTTGTTTATCGGAAGGTCTTTCCAGATTCCCCCAAAGTATAGTTCTGGCATTTTTGATGTCACTTTCAAGGTTGCATGCGATAATCAGAAACCTCAATTAAGAACGGTTCGCCTTCAGTGGGATGGAATGTGGCGGTCGAGAAAGCAAGAGCTTTTTAATGGGTTTGCTTATAAATGGTTAGACAATTAAAGATAAATGATGATGACCAACGAGCAATATAATGAACTCTTGAAAGCCTATACCAAAGAGGTACTAGCAAATATGATAAAGGCAGATATACGCACCAGGTTCCCTGAACCTTATGCTAGTATGTATTGCCATCAGTTTGATAATTTCAAGACCGTTGCAGATTTCTTTGAATTTGCAGCAAAGTTAATGAGAAGATAACAATATATTTATTACTAGTCTTTGCTTTTTGCTGATTCATATAAATAAGGCTTAAGATTAGGTATAGAAAGCATTGCACCCAGGCGGTCCCATCCCGCACAATATGGCGAAGACCTTTGATGGTCCGTCAACCTTAGAGCGTAGCGGTCCCGAGCACCGAGTAGGGCGGTTACATCCTCTCGTTCCTGAGGAAAGAGAGGCTTGGTGAGAAAGGTGGAGCCTTCTTTAATGGTAAAGAAGGACGGGATGATTTTAGAAATTCTTATTTTTAAGAACAAAAGATAAAACAATGAATATAATCAAAACAGATATAGAAGGCGTCCTCATTATAGAGCCACGCCTCTTCCGCGACTCTCGTGGCTACTTCTTCGAGAGCTTCAGCGAGCGGGAGTTTGAAGAGAAGGTTGCCCCAATCCTGGGACACAGTGTTCACTTCTGCCAAGATAACGAGTCTATGAGCAGCTATGGTGTGATGCGAGGCCTGCACTTCCAACGCCCACCTTATACCCAAAGCAAGTTGGTACGTTGCGTAAAGGGTAGAGTACTCGATGTAGCGGTGGTTTTATGAAACTTATGAAATCTCCACCGGAAATTTATGAGGGAAAATGATAAGAATAAAGAAGTCTTTGATTTTGAAATATATAAACCAGAAAAAATAAAAATATGGCACTTGTAACAACAGCATTACTGGCAGCGAAAGGTATTGCTTTTTGGATAAAGGCTCATGCGGCTCATGCTGCCATAGCTAAAGCAGGGGCTCACCTGTTAGCAGCAAAAGGATTAGCAGCAACTGCTGCAACAGCCACAACTATAGCAACAGGCACAGGAATAGTCCTTGTGGCTCGCTCGAAAATAATGAAATCAAGTGAGGCTTTTTGTATCTTACGAGATGGATTAACCGAGAATAATGGTTCAAAAATCTTAGATGCAGTTTTCAAATTACATGACGTGTATTCTTCCGTTTCTGACCTAAAGGATGATTTTTCTACCTTTATAAATGGATTCGGGTATGATGATACAATAAAAGATTGTTTGAAAGAGGGTGTAAACCAGCTTACATCCTTTTTACAAGCAGAGTTAGAAAATAAAACAGTAAATTTAGTTGCTGAGATTGAGGAATACTTGAAATCACGTAATTCTTCACTTGAAAAGTATGAAAAGAATATCATGTGTCTGTATCAAACTAATTTTAACAAGAATGTTTGTACAACATATAGAGAGGTCTTAAATCAGGCAGGAATGTTATATGATTCCATTAGAAAATACAATATGACATTGGGTGTAGGTCCTGAATATAACCAATACGATCATTATTTGGTATATTGCATAGCTGGATGGATAAAAGAAAACATACATATTTCTGAGGTGAAATCCAAAAGTCAAAAAGTTATTGCCCAAAATATTACTGATGATATATTGAAATTTCTTAATGGCAAGTAACATCTTGGGAATTTCTTTTGTAAATATATAAAAAAGATGAAAACATATAATATATTAGATTGCACCCTTCGTGATGGTGGATACTATACGAATTGGGATTTTAGTTCAGATGTAGTCTGTCGTTACATTGAGGCAACAAACAAACTACCTATTGATTACCTGGAGGTAGGCTATCGTAACAAGCCGTCAAAAGAGTATATGGGTAAGTTTGGATATACACCTGTTTCTGTTTTGAAAAAACTACGTGGCTGTTCAACCAAGAAACTGGCAGTGATGCTCAATGAAAAAAGCACAACCGCCGAAGATTTGGATGCGTTGCTTACCCCAATCAAAGGCTTGGCGGATATGGTGCGTATTGCGGTTGACCCCAAAAACTTTGAGCGTGCTATCATATTGGCAAAGGCCGTCAAAAATATGGGATTTGAGGTGGCGTTCAACACCATGTATATGTCAAAATGGAGTACGGAATACAAGGGCTTTCTTGATAATCTTTCTGAAATCAACGGAGTCGCAGATTTGTTCTGTATGGTAGATTCCTTTGGAGGCATCACTCCTGACGAGGTGCGGGAAATTACAGCTAAGGTAAAATCAAATACGACTTGTGCTGTTGGCTTTCATGGTCACAATAATCTTCAACTTGGCTTAATCAACACATTAACAGCCATTGAGTGTGGTGTCGATTTTGTAGATGCTACGGCACTTGGCATGGGAAGAGGTGCTGGCAATTTGAACATGGAGTTGTTGCTCACCTATCTGAAGAATGAAGGATTGGAGGTTGATTTTAATGTCTTGGGTGATTATGTTTCTAATTTTCAGCCTCTACTCGACAAGTATCGTTGGGGCACTAACTTGCCCTATATGATTTCTGGCGCAAATCGCATACCACAGAAAGAGGTCATGGAATGGGTGACTAATCGCGCCTATAGTTTCAATAGCATAGTTCGAGCATTGGATAACAAGCGCAATCATGTCGCAGATAATGCCCATTATCCTCTTCTTGAATCACTTCCTGCAAGCAAAGTTCTGATTGTGGGTGGTGGTAATTCTGCCATCGAACATCAAGATGCCGTCAAGGAGTTCTTGAAAAACAACCAAGAGGTGGCTGTCATTTTTGCTACTTGTCGTCATGCGGCATCCTATTTAGACATACCAAATGTTAAGTACTATTGCTTGGTAGGCAATGAGGCTAAGCGAATGAAACGAAATGTCAAAGAGGAAGAATTTGAAGGAAAATGCATCTTGGCTCCTTTCCCACGCAAGATGGGAACCGAGGTTCCTGAGTTCGCAAAAAACTCAACCTTTGAATTGAAAAAAATATCTTTCACGGCAGATTATCAGGATTCTTGCACGACCATTGCACTCCAAATGGCATTGGCTTTGGATGCCAAGGAAGTATTCGTAATAGGTTATGATGGCTATAAGGGCGAAGTGCTTTCAGAAAAGGAAATGGACTTGACCAATGAGAATAGAACCCTATTTGCTGATTTCAAGGCTTATTCCAAGAAAACATTAGTATCATTGACAGATACCCTATATAAAGAACTTGAAGTAAAATCAATTTATCAATTCATATAAGATGACAAAAATAGCATTCTTTTTACCTACCCGAAAGGGCAGTGAGCGAGTGAAGAACAAGAACACCCGTCCGTTTGCAGGTATGGAAGGAGGACTTATCGAGAATAAGATAAGACAACTTCTTGATACCAAGTTGATAGATGAAATCATCCTTTCCACCAATGATGAGAAGTGTATGGAAGTGGCGCAGAAATATTCATCAGATAAAAGATTGCGTATTATTCCGCGTCCTGATGAACTTTGTTTGAGTTCAACCAATCTTCAGGACTTGATTTGTTACGTGCCTACCATCACGGATGCAGAACATATCCTTTGGGGACATGTTACAACTCCATTGGCTGGTGCTGAGGAGTATGACAAGGGAATCGAGTTATATCTCTCCAAATTGGAAGAGGGGTATGATTCTATGGTAGGCGTGACAGAGCTAAAGAACTTCTTACTGAACAAGGATGGAAAATTAGTGAACAATACAACCAATATACCATGGCCACGCACACAGGACTTGGAGCCATTGTATGAAATCAATCATACGATGTTCTTGGCAAAACGCGAGGTATATACGGAATTAAAGAATCGTTTAGGAAATAAGGTGTTACTTCACGTGATGGATGAAATCCATTCCAAAGACATTGATTGGGAGGATGATTTCACTATAGCAGAGATAATGTATAGAAATTTATATGAAAACAAATAAAGTAGTGACATTTGGGGAAATCATGGTGCGCTTGGGCGCACCTGATTATCTCAAACTTATTCAGAGCAGTAGCTTGGAGGTCAGCTATGCAGGAGCTGAGGCAAATGTTGCGGTCAGTTTGGCACATTATGGTATTAAGACAGACTATGTAACTTGCTTGCCAAACAATCCAATAGCAGAAAGATGTATTATGGAACTCCGTGGGCATCAAGTTGGAGTGGACAACATTTTGCGCACAGGAAAAAGAATGGGTATTCTTTATTTAGAGACAGGCAGCAACATGCGACCTTCCAAAGTATTCTACGACAGAGAGTATTCTTCCATTGCCATGATAGAGCCAGATTCTATTGACTGGCATGAAATACTGAAAGATGCAACGTGGTTTCATTGGACAGGCATAACCCCAGCATTATCTCAAAATGCAGCAGATGAATGTTTGAAAGCTATTAAGGTGGCAAATGAGCTTGGCATTACCGTGTCTTGTGACATTAATTATCGTGGAAATCTTTGGAATTACGGTAAGAAAGCTACTGAAGTGATGCCTGCTTTAGTGGAAAGCAGCGACTTGATAATGGGTAACGAAGAGGATTGCGAACAAGTCTTTGGCATAAAGCCGAAGAACTTTGACGCAGCAAATACCAATGGCAATATCAATCAAGAGTCTTTTGTCTCTGTATGCCAACAAATGATGAAACGCTTTCCACGTTGCAAGAAGATGGCTGTAACCTTGCGAGGTGCCATTAATGCCAATCATAACACATGGTGTGGCGTACTCTATGACGGCAAGCAATTGCATCAATCAACTAAGTATGATATTACGGATATTGTGGATAGAGTGGGTGGCGGAGATTCCTTTATGGGAGGATTGATATATGGTTTGATTCATTATGAGGATAATCAAAAGGCACTTGATTTTGCAACAGCCGCCAGTGCCTACAAGCACACTTTGAAAGGTGATTTCAATTGGGCTACGGTGGAAGAAGTAGAATCCCTAATGGATGGAAACACAAGTGGAAGAGTTAAAAGATAGAGATATGAAACGGCAGAGAGTTTGTTTTCCTGGTTCTTTATATGTCTTTACTTTTTACTTATTGCTATCAAGTAAAGAGGAGATATTGAATACCATATATTTCTTCGATAAGAATATAAAGGACTCCATAAGGAATAAAATGCCCAAGAAGCGTTTTTTGAAAGATAATGTAAGAAATCGCTTTGCTATGGCTTTGAGTTCATTGATCAATAATATTAAATATCCAGAACTAAAAAACTCAGATATTTTTGGACTGGATTTTAGATGGAATATATTGCGTGGACACAAAATGAACTATATCGAAGATGCTCCGTTGATTTTTGATATTTGGGAAACTGGTCCTATGTTCCAAGATTATCTTAAATCCAGAGCAGGCAACTTCTTAAAAAAAATGGTTCGCAGTTTCTTATTTGGAACATATTATGGTTGTCCTGTAGCAACATCATCTATGGTGACAGACATCTACACCTCGTCTCCAGTTGAAAAAACATACTTGCAAGACAAGGTTCATCATGTCATAGACTTGCAGAAAGCATGGGATGAGAGTTCACAAGAAAAGAAAGCCTTAATTCTTTCCATATTTGATATTTCACAAGAATTTTTGTCACAGATTCAAACCAAGAAAATCATTCTTTTGACCCAGGCATTTTCTGACGACCATTTCGTTACTGAGGAAGAACAAGTGGAAATATACCGTAAGATACTCTCTAATTATAAAGAGGAGGATGTTGTCATAAAGCCACATCCTCGTGACAAGATAGACTATTGCAAGTATTTTCCAAAAGTGATGTATTTTGACAAGACTGTAGCCATGCAGTTTCTTGCCATTTTAGGGGTCAAGTTTGATAGGGTTGTTACGGTTTCTTCATCATCAGCCTTGTCTTTTGGCTTAGATGTTCCTATTGATTGGTATGGCTACAAGGTACATCCTGGAATATTAAAAGGTGAAGGTGTAAGAACATTGGAAAATGCGAAAAAAAATTACCTGAAGGCGCATGGGAAGAAATAAGAAATTGGCAAAGAATGTCGTATTTATACTGATAGGGAACATTGGGTCAAAGTTGGTAGGCTTTTTTATGCTTCCTCTTTATACTGCATGGCTTTCACCTGAGGATTATGGCTTGACAGATTTGCTGACAGTTTATGCCAGCTTGCTCTTAAATGTTGTTGCTTGTGATGTAAGTGATGCCATATACATTTTTCCAGTTAAAGCATCCAGGGAGAAAGTGAAAACCTATTATTCCAGTGGTTTTTTCTTTCAGATTGTATGTAGTCTGATGTGTGCGGTTGTATTTGGCTTGGTCTCAAAAATTCCATTACACAATACGTTTGTAGATAATATTTGGTATATATATGGCATATTGATTTCTGGTCTGTTTCAAAAATACACGCAAGATTTTTGCCGTGGAATAAACAAAATGTCAGTGTTTAGTTTCACGGGTATTATTCAGACTTTTACAACAGCAGGATTGTCTATAGCATTTATACCTAGATTTGGAGTTTATGGATTTGTTGTTGCAACGATAGCTGCCAATATTGCAACGGCATTATTTACATTCTTTTATTCCAGGTCTTATAGATATCTTTCTGCTGCTCATGTGGAATTAAGGTCATTAAAGGAACTCTTACGGTTTTCTGCTCCGTTGATTCCTACAGCTGTGTTATGGTGGCTTGTATTAGGCTTGAACAGACCACTTCTAGAGCAATATGTTGGTTTGTTTGCTTTGGGTTTGATGGCAGTAGCATCAAAAATGCCAACAATAATGAATCTTGTCTTTACTTTTTTCCAACAGGCTTGGATTGTTACTGTTGTAGAGGAATTCAAGAAGGAAGATTTTTGTGAATATTTTAATAAAATGTATAGGTTAATCATGGCTGTACAGATAGTAGCTTGTATGGGAATAGTTGTGTTTGCTCATCCTTTTATTAAGTTAATGACTAATGAAAGATATTATGATGCGTGGATGTATATTCCCCTGTTGGCCTTGTCTGTCATCTTTTCAAATATGAGTGCATTCTTAGGGACAGTTTTCTCTGCTTCCAAGCAAACTAAGTTTACTTTTTATTCGGTAGTCGTTGGAGGAGTGGCTGCCTTGGGATTGAATTACTTACTCATTCCTTATTGGGGATTATGGGGAGCTTGCTTTGCTATCGTACTGTCCCAGTTGATATGCGCTTTGTCAAGATTATACTATTCAAGAAAATTAGTAAGGTTTACAAGTGTCGCATTTTCGGTAAAACAATGCTTGTTATTTGTGTTGATTTATATCTGCTCACTAATCTTTGAGCATATCACATTGATTATGTCATATATAATATGTGTTTTATTATATTATTGGTTTAACAAGGACATACTTCTTATGGCATTCAATATTGTAAGAGAAAAAATAACAAAAAAATGAAGAAAATTTGTTTTATAACATCAGGTGTACTTCCTGTACCTGCAGTAAAAGGAGGAGCCATAGAACAGTTGATTCAGCAACTATGTGAGGATAATGAAAAGAATCCTCACTTTGAACTGACTGTTGTTACTAAGAAAGACCAGTTTGCAATGGCTTCTCAACAGCCTTATAGCCACACTCATTTTGAAAACTATGTTCAATGGGGTGGGCTGTATCATAAACTGGCTTGGAAAGCTCGTGGCTTGATAAGAAAATTAGCAGGAAAGTCTTTCCCGCAGTTTCATACCTACGAGTTCCAGGTACTACAGTATATGAAAAAAGAAGGGAAAAAGTTTGACTTGGTTATTGCTGAGGGGTGTGATATGGAACTAATGTATCGTATTTCCCCTTTGGTAGGTAAGGATAAAGTTTGCTTGCATCTTCATTGCGAATTGTTTGCTGATGCACAATGTGATAATGCTTTTGGGCATCTGATAGGAGTAAGTGATTTTGTAAGAAAGGCATATCTGTCAACTTCAAAGACAATGCCAGGAAAAAAAACTCATGTGCTGCTGAATGGAGTGGATGCCAACAGATTCAGAAAGCCATTCCCTAAGGAAGAAAAACTGGTGTTACGACATCAATTGGGTTTTGCTGATGATGATTTCGTTGTTGTGTTCTGTGGTAGAATCATACCGGTAAAGGGTGTGTTAGAATTGATGCAAGCTATCCTTAAGATAGATAACCCAAAGATAAAGCTATTGGTCATTGGTTCTTCGGATTTTGGTAATGGAAACTTGAATGATTATTCCAAGAAAGTTCAAAAAGTATCATTGGAAAATCCTGACAGGATAGTTTATACAGGCTTTATAGATAATGCTGATTTGTATAAGTTCTATCTGCTCAGTTCCATAGGGACGATACCGTCCCTATGGAACGAGGCCTGCGCCCTCGTTACATTAGAGATGATGCATTGTGGTTTGCCTACAATAGCGACCAAGGTCGGAGGAAATCCTGAGCTGTTTACCGATGAAACGACTATTTTCATTCCTTTCGATAATCATGTAGTAGAGAATTTGCGTTCTAATATTATCCGACTATATGAGAATGAGGAACTTCGCAAAGAAATGTCTCGTAAAGCTTTGGAACGAGCAACCAAGTTTACGAGAGAAATCTATTTTGATAATTTCAGTAATGTTGTAGCTGATATTTTGGCAGAGAAATGAGAAATCCTTCAATAGAGTTATTTCGTTATGTTTTTGCATTCTTGGTAGTTTTCATCCATGTACCACTATTACATGGTGGAATGTTGCTTATGCCATTGGCACGTTGTGCCGTTCCTTTCTTCTATTTGATTTCAGGATTCTTTTTGGCAAAGAAAACTTGCAATGTAGATTTGATTCCGTTCATGCCTACTGCTAAGAAATGGATTCTGATGTGGGGCAAATACTTTGTCGTGTTTGCCATTATAGGGGTGCTTATAGATTGGTATTGTGGAAACATAACATATCCGAACATAAAAGATTTCGCATCTTTAGTGCTGACAGGTCAGTGTATGTATGTTGATGAACATATTGTTGCTACTCACAAATTGGGGTTGTTGACTTTATGGTTCTTATACGAGGGTGCTCTCGCTTTTGCTTTAATATATGTGCTGAGAAAAAATCTATATTCCAAGGTTATGCTTATTGTGGTAATGGCGGTGCAACTTGTCGCAGCCATTTTTGTCCACAAGGGAATCACGACTTGGTTATTTCCTTATTCGTCTTTTCCTTTTTTATATTATGGTATGTGGCTCGGCTGGAAAGACAAAACACATCATATCGTGAAGAAGAAAATGTTGTTAATAGCAGCTTGTTTCTTGTATATTCTTGGCATGGTAGAGTACAAATGTTTTGGAGATGTCGTTTTTGTCAATTTGCCTTTTTCTGTGATGATTTTCATGTTGATAACATCTTCGGGAGCAGAAAAGATATTACGCAGATTTGCCCCCCCATATTGCTCGGGATATTACAAAAATCAACTCCTGTCACCCTCGATATTTACATCTGGCACAGACTTGTATATGTGTTGATCATGTTATTGGGTATAGATTGCTATGGAATGGATGCCATTATGGTATTTGTTATAACCTTGTTGGCATCTTGTGCTATTAGATATTGTCTAAAAATAAATATAATCAAGAAATGAGACTAAAAACTTTATATATCAAAGGTTTCCGAAATTTTAAGGAAGCGACTATAAATTTCAATAATCAAAGTCTGATTATTGGAGCCAATGATGTTGGTAAGACGAATTTACTTTATGCACTTCGCATCTTGTTGGATAGAGGATTCTCTGACTATGACCTTGAATTGAAAGATTCAGATTTTTATGCCTACGAAGATACGAATGAGGTTGTAATAAAGGCTTTCTTTGAAGACATAAAAGAAGAGTGCATCTTATCAAAGAAGAAAGGTGATATTAGCGGAGATGGGAAACTTGTCATAAAGTATCAGGCAACTAAGGGAGAAGATTATAATTTTTTCTGTGGTAAAAGTGATGCAGATGAAGACTTGCATGAATATGCCATTCCATATTACCGTAAGGTATTGAACATAAAGTATATCAATAGCAAGAGAGATTTCTGGGGTTACATCAATAAAACAAAGAATCAGCTTTTGCAACAGGCTAAAGAGGAACGAAGCCCTGAGACTATAGAAGCTGATGATGCCCTATATAAGCAAATTTCTGACAAGTTGCAAGATGTGGATTTGCAGATACCCCAACTTTCATACGTAAAAAATGCTACAGAGCAAATAAATGAAGAGCTAAATAAACTTGCAATACACAATCAAGAACAGAAAGTTGTATTTGATACTGCATCTACTGATACAGATTCTGTTATCAACAAGATTTCCATCACTTCAAAGCATGGGGACAAGAAATTGTTGATAGGTGGTGAAGGAAGACTCAATCAAATCTATCTATCATTATGGGCTTCTCAAAACCGAATAAGTGAATACTCTAATGAGGTATCCATATTATGTGTGGAAGAGCCAGAGGCTTATCTCCATCCTCATCAGCAAAGGGAGCTGGCTCGATATTTAAGTGGTGTATTGAATGGACAGGTAATTTTGACTAGCCATTCCCCTTATATTGTATGTGAAAATTCGCCAAACTCTATTATTCGCCTCTATAAGAAGGACCAGGAAACTTTGGCTGCTTCGAATGGATGCTCAGAAATTATAGAATCAGGATTTACTGATTTCGGTTATAGAATGAGCGTAATACCAGCCGAGGCATTCTTTGCTGATTATGCAATTTTGGTTGAAGGACAATCTGAACTAATTTTCTACAAGACATTAGCCACGCAAATAGGCATAGACCTTGATAGGCTGAACATTTCGATATTAAGCGTAGAAGGCGTTGGATTCAAGGTTTATGTAAAGATATTGGATGCCTTAAATATAGAATGGATTGCAAGGACAGATAATGATATAAATAAGATAAAAGACCATGAGGCTTATCGTTTTGCAGGTGTTGAGCGAGGATTAGCCCTAATTGAACAAAGTTTTATTATTGGAAAGGCTGACCAAAATATAATAACTGATAATAAACCGAAGATTCACGGCTTTGCATCAAAAGAAAATATCCCACAAGAAGTCTTGAAAGCAGTTAATGAACTTCGTAATATGCTTGTTGAATATAATGTATATGTGGCAGATGTGGATCTTGAAACGGATTTGTGTAAAGGTCCTTTAAAGGTTTCACTGAAGAACAAATACGGCAAAGACTTATCTGATGAAGCTCTTGTCGGCAAGATGAAAGCGCATAAGGCTATTAATATGTATGATTTCCTTCAGAACAACAAGAAAGACTTGTCGATTCTAAAAGATGATTATATAGCTATGCCTCTGTGGGTAGCCAAGAAATTTGTGGAGGATAAGTATGGAACTTACTGATGCCCAGAAAATTATCGTTGAGCAGGATGGTAATTGTGTTGTTTTGGCAGCACCGGGAAGTGGAAAGACTTTTGTCATCTCTGAAAAGATACGCAGGATTCTCCTTGGAGATGAATTGCGAGATTATCAAGGTGTAATAGCTATATCCTATACTCGTAAGGCTGCCAAGAATCTAAAGGATAGAGTCTTTGCGAATATTCCATTTAGCAGAAGTTCTTTCTTTGGTACCATTGATGGATTCTGTTTCTCAGAAATAGTCTATCCTTTTTTGTCTCATATATGGGATGGTAGTCAAAAAGATGTAGCTGTCAAGCCTTTAGATGAAATCGAGCAAACAGATAAAGAATCTTATTTGTGGATTAAAGAAAAACGTGATTTAGTTTCTATAGCAGCAGAAGAATGGGGGCTATTGCAGGAGCTTTATTACGGAGAAGGAATCATCTTGGTTGAGGCTTTGGAACTTTTGGCTTGCAAGGTAATTAAAGAATGTGAGGCTTGTCGCAATTATCTGAAAGCAAGATACCGTTATATCTTTATCGATGAATATCAAGATGCTGATATTTATACAAGTTTGTTGTTTGACGAATTGGTGGAACTGGGATTAGTTGGTATTGCGGTCGGAGATGCGAAACAATCAATATTTGGCTATGACAAGAAGGATAGTAAATACCTACAAGCTTTGGTAGAAAGAGGTGATTTTCATTATTTCCCATTGGATAAGAATTTCAGATGTTCTCCTTCCATTATTAATTATTCGAATAGATTGATGGATGCTGATGCCGTGTTACTTCCAGCCAAACAGGTAGATGTTCATCTTGTAAGAATAGATGGATTAGAATGTGCTGTCTCCAAATTTTTGTCTTCCAACATCAAGGATTGTTGTAAACGATATCATGTTGAGAAACTTAGTGATGTGGCTGTACTTGCTAAAACCAACAAATATTTGGAGTTGATAGCTTCCAATCTATCTCTGCCTTATAGAATGTACAATACAACGGGATTGGATAACGATTCGAATGTGTGTTCTTCATTCTATGCGGCCTTATTGAGGTTTTATTATGATAGTGACATGACATTCTTGGAAACACTGGAGGATTTTGTGGATATAGAGATGCTTACTCGATATGACCATAAAAGAGTTCTACAATTAAAGGTTCAATTGCGTTCTCTTAGCCTTCCTGATGATGTTGAACTATTTGTTGGATATTGCACCGAATTGGCTAATATTATTTTGCCCAATGCATCAAACGACGTATCATCTGCAATATTGAGAAAGGTTATAGGGGATAAAAAATCTTTAGAATCATATAAACCGCTCAATGATAACGAAGTGAACTTAATGACTCTCCACAAGTCAAAAGGTTTGGAGTTTGATTTGGTGTTTCATCTGAATTTGCATGAATGGATACTACCAAACAAAAAGCCAATAAATGGAGACTTTTGTAATTGTGAATACCCTTCGTGGCAACAAGATTTGGATTTGCATTATGTTGGAATAACGAGAGCCAAGAAAGCTTGCTATTTGGTCATAAATAATCAAAGGCTTGGTTTTAAAGATAAAATTGTTACAGGGCGTGATTCTGAATTTTTAACATTAAATGAGGTTGATAAATTAAGAGATATTTTAATATTTTGAAATATGAAGCATTGTATTTTAATGACAGTTTATAAAGATGTCGAACAAATAAATCGCATAATAGAGTTTGCACCAGAAAACTTTGATTTTTATGTTCATATCGATAAGAAATCAAAGATAACTCGTTCTGATATATCTAAACGAGCTAATGTCTTTAGTGAGTATCGAATATACTGGGGAGCTGTAGAACATTTAAAGGCTTTTCTTTTCTTGATGAATAAAGCGTTTCATTCAGGAAAGCAATATGATTTTTACCATCTAATAACAGGACAGGATTTTTATGCTACTTCATTTGACAACTTTGAAAAACTTCTTGAAAAAGATAAAATATATATAAGTTATTTCAATTTGCCAAGAAAAAATTGGTGGCATGGAGGCTTTGCAATAGTTCGTTATAAAAGTTTCGCCTCGAAACTAGATTTGAGAAAACGTAGTTGTAAAGTTTTGAATTATTTATATTATATCTGTCAACGTCTTTTCGCAAGAGGATGTGATTTGCCTTCATATAGACTTTATGGAGGTTTGGTATATTGTTCAATTTGTGGGGGGGGCAATAAAATGGGTCTTAAATTCTGAAATTTCTAGAGATTTATTGAACCGCTTAGAAAACACTACTTGTGGTGAAGAATTGTTTTTTCAAACCGTGTTGCTGAATTCTCCATTTTCGGAAAATATCATAAATAATAATCTTCGTATTATGGATTGGAATGTTAAAAGTCCTCCAAAGGTATTAAGAGAAGAGGATTTCCGTAAGATTATAGATAGCAACTGTTTGTTTTGTCGAAAAGTGGATTCTAAAGCATCTAAGATGCTAATTAAATTATTGATGAACAAAATTTGTTTAGGATGAATATAATTATTGGTATATTATTTTTTTATTTAGTCATAAAAGCGAATGGGAATTTTGCAACAGTTTTCCCATTTATATTGGTGACCTATACTCTTCTTGGAAGTTTTGTTGTTAGTTCTATAAGCCCATATAGCTTTTTGTCCGTGATAGTTGTGTTTATATTTTGTGTTTGTTGTAATCGTTTTTTTGTATATTATAGGACTTTTCCATTTAAATCGACTGTGTTTTTGTTTGCTCTATCAATGATATGTACGAATTTTTTTGTAACAGCAAGATGCCGACATACTCCTACATTGATATTTAATATTTGTCAATCTGTAGGCTATATCTATATTATATGGTATTTGTTACAGAGTAATGCTCAAAAGGCAATTCGTGCTTTGGTAAAAACTGCTTTGGTTTTTGGTTGCTTAGTATCATTATATGCTTTATTCGAAACTATAACTAGAAGTAATCCTCTATTGAAAAGTTTAGTTTTGAGTGGGTGCTATATTGAGTCTCCTCTTATTACAGAAATTAGATTTGGACTAAAACGTGCGCAGGCTATATTTTCTATGCATACTACGCTAGGTGGAGTTATGTTGTTCAATTATGCATTGCTTTTGGTTGCTTACAAGACTGCATATTTGAAAAAAACGAGATTGAATATAATTGTAATTTGCTTATGTGCAATGTGTATTTTTCTTACAGGTGCCCGAAGTTGCATTATAGGTTTAGTAATGTGTACTGGAATGTTATTTTCGAAATTGAAGGTTAGCCATATGATGCTTTTATGTTTTATATTTCCTTTTGTATTTATCTTTACAGGCGATTATTTGTCGCAAATCTTCGATTCTATATTTAATACAGAGAAAGTAAGTGGAAGCAGTTCTGACATGCGCTTAATTCAATTTATGATTTCATGGGATTATATGATGCGTTCTCCGATTATAGGTAATGGACTTGGTTTCCTTTATAATGATGTAGTTTTAAACCATGTCGAAAAAGAGTTATTTGGTGCAGAATCGATGTGGTTTGGAGTAATTGCAGATCAAGGAATTTTAGGATTGGTTTCGTATTTATTTCTTTTTATTTCACCAATTTTATACTCATGGCGTAAAGATAATAAGCTTATAATTTTATTTGTTATAGGAATCTTGTCTATGCATACTTTATCAACAATTCCAGGCGTAAATCCTTCAATGGTTTTAGTGTTTACGTTGATATTTAATTATATGCAGGATACTGCTAAATCCGGAAAAATTAGAAATATATGATAATTTCAATTATAGTTCCTATATATGGAGTAGAGCCATATATAATGAAGTGTTTGATATCAATAATGTCGCAATCATTAACATCGGGGGTAGAATGTATTCTTGTAAATGACTGTACTAAAGATGAGAGTATTAATATTGCTCAGAAATTAATTGATGAATATAGAGGAAATATCAAGTTCCGAATCATCAATCGAGAAGAGAATGGAGGACTTTCTGCGGCTCGTAATACTGGTATTCTAGAAGCTAAGGGTGATTACCTTTATTTTTTGGATAGTGATGACTATATAACTCCAGATTGCATTAAAGTTCTTGCAAAAACGGCTCTAAGGTTTCCTAAGGCTCAAATAGTGCAAGCTGGCGCCCAAGCTACAGCTGAAGGCTTTGAATATTTGAGTATGAAATCAAAAAAGTTAAAAGAATATTCGGAAGATGCTAAATATATTAAGCGTAATATGTTGATGGCATATTATCCACCAACAGCTTGGAATAAGTTGGTAAACCGAGAGTGGGTGTTAGCAAATAATCTCTTTTTCAAAGAAGGGTTACTCCATGAGGATGATTATTGGAATTTCTTCGCAGCTAAACATGTTACAGCGTATGCCATTTGCAAGCAAGATACTTATATTTATAATATTCGCCCAGGAAGTATAACGCAGGCTCCTAGCGTGCGAAATATTAAGTCTCGTCTCATATCCGCCGCTGATTTTATGGATAATATAGACAGTTCTTGTAGAAATGATCAATTGGCTGTCATCTATAAATTACTGATGTCGGACTACCGAGTGTTGCCAAATAAAGCCAGTGCTGCTTATTTGCCCTTATGGGCAAAATTGAACTCCTTGTGTGGCATTGGTGGTAAAATGGCTATCTTCTTTGCCTTGCATTTGCCAAAACATGTATTGAATAATTATTATATAAAACTTTTTAATGATAAAATAATACCTCGAATAATATGAACAAGCATAAAATATCAGTAATAATACCAATTTTTAATTGTGCAGAATGGATTGAAGAATGTGTGAATAGTATACTCAACCAAAAATTGCCGGACCATTTTGATACACAAGTGATTCTTATAGATGACGGAAGCACAGACGAATCAGGGAAAATATGTGATACTTTCTCCCATGAACAGGGAAATATCGTGGTGGTACACCAACCTAATGCTGGTGTCAGTGTAGCACGTAATAAGGGATTGGAGGTCGCAGATGGTGATTGGATTTGTTTTGTGGATGGCGATGATGTATTGAAGGATGGGACATTCATGGTGTTGGAAAAACAAGAGGTTGCAGAACATGATATAGTGCGTTATGGAGCTTATTTATTTGACAAAAAAGGAAATGCTTCTTCTTGGGGATTGAAGTTCAGTCAAGATAAAGATGAATATATCCAACTTGTTGTTCGTAGATCTGCAATGTTAGGTGTGTGGGGGGCTTTCTATAAAAGGGAGTTATTTTTTGATAATAATATTCGCTTTCAGCAAGGTATACGTACAGGCGAGGATTGGATGGTCTTGTTTGAACTACTGATAAAAGCAAAGTCGTTTATCTATATTGAAAAGGATTATTACGGCTATCGTGTTAATGAAAGTAGTGTTACTAGACGATTGGTGTCAGCGGTACGCCCAGATGCCCTTATCGCTTTGAACCATATCATAGCGTATGCAAAGACTAATGCTTATTATGTTTCATCAAGAGATATAGCGATAGCTCGGTCGGATTTAAGGCGCGGTATGATGAAAGAAGCTATTTTGAACAAGGATAAAGACTTCTTTCTAGATACGGATGAGGCTTTGAAAAAATATGCTTCTCAAAGTTTTTTGGCAGATGTATTTTATAGTAAGAGGTTAAAGCATAAAATGGGATTCTTCCTTTACTGGTTATTGGACAGGTTGTACAGATTAAAAAAGTAAATATTAAAACTATGTTTGTGTTAATAATTAATCCCTCATTTTATAATAATATCTGTAATTTACAGATGAAGTGTGCAGAAGAATCTTCATCTAGTTTTGCCGGATTGGCATACCTATAAATTGCATAAATTAGCTGATTTTAGAAATCTTCAGGGATAAAGTGTTAGGATATGGAAAGAAAATATATCAATGAAGAACTGTCCTCTCAAGTCCTTTTCTTGGGAGTTTCTAAGAAAACGAAGGGTGGTATGACTGCAGTTCTTGTATCTTATGATAAGTATATTGAGAACATGCAATTTATTCCAACTTGGAAGTTGGGTAATAAGTTGGTGAAGTCTTGGTATGCTCTGCAGGCATTGGTGCGAACTTGGTTCTTACTGACTTTTGACAAACGTATAAAAATCGTGCATATACACGGAGCAGCTAATGCTTCGTTTGATAGATGTAAGTTATTTATTCTTCTTGCCAAAAAATGTAGCAAAAAGGTGATTCTGCATGAACATGCAGCTGACTTCGTTGAGTATTATCATGGAGCAGAAAATAAACAAGGTATTACTGATACTTTGAAAATGTGTGATGCCTTAATTGTATTGTCGCAATCATGGAAAGAGTATTTTTCATCCATTGGAATGGACAAGAACAAGATTCATGTTCTTAACAATATCGTGTCACCTTCAGAGATAGCTCCAGAAAAACATACTGAAGATGGTAAGTTGCATCTGATGTATATGGGGGAAATCAGCAAGCGCAAAGGAGGCTTTGACTTATTGGAAGCTATTGTGAACAATAAGGAGTATTTTGCCGATAAGCTTTTTCTTCGTATGGGAGGTAATGAGGTTGATGGTGATATCAAGGCTTATATTCGTGAGAATGGCTTGGAATCGTTTATAACATATGAAGGTTGGATTGCAGGTCAGAAGAAAATCGATTGTTTGAATTGGGAAGATGTTTATATTTTGCCATCCTACAATGAGGGATTGCCTATTGCTATCCTTGAAGCAATGGCTTATAGCCATCCTGTCATATCTACTCCTGTAGGGGGAATTCCTGAGATTATCAAGAGTGGTGAAAATGGTATCTTGGTTGAGCCTGGTGATACAAAGGGTATAGCTGATGCTATCAAGTTTTATATTGAAAATCGTGATGCGATTAGAAAACAAGGTAATAATGCTTTCAATGTAGTACAGGACTTTTTCCCAGAGAAAGTATTTGGAGATTTGAAAACATTGTATTTGAAAATGTTAAGTAAGGATTGTCTTGTTTGATTATAATCCTGTTTGAAAATTATAGTTAATAGAAAGTGTATTGTTATTTGAATAATGAAGAGTATGGATTTTCTATATGATAAAAGAAAGATAGTCATGAGGCTATCTTTCGTGTTATGGCTTGTAATACAAGTGTTTTTAGTTATAAAATATTGGAACCTTCCACAATATAGTGATGCAAAATTATATATGGATTCTGCAATGGAATGCTACATGGGGGGGCAATGGTATCCAAATATACACCAATTAAATAGTCAACAATATTTGTTTAATCCAGGATTCATTAATTTCTTGATATTGGAATTAAAGGTATTTGGAACATTTATGTATCATGGTGTTATTGGAATAGTCATAAATCTGATTTTATTGGCGTCTGTTCGAAAATTAATTAAAGAACTTGTAAATGATGAAGCATCGGACTATGCTACTATATTATATTGCCTCATGTATAGTAATATGATTTCATCTATACCTGTAATGAGTGATTTGTTTTTTACTTGTTTGTTGTTTGGTAGTTTTGCTCTATTGCGTCCTAAATATATTTGGTTGGTTCTGTCTTCCATGATAATGTGTTATGCGAATTATACGCGCCCCTTGCTTGTTATCTTTGTAGCTTCCACACTCTTTTATATGTACTTGAAAAATTTTGGTTGGAAGCGAATTGTGGTATATTGCATATCTTATTTCGTCTTTTCTGCAGGTTTGTCTTTGATAGTTTCTAGTAATACTGCTGCAAAGGATGCCTCGGGTTCAACGTTAGGTATTAATTTGATTATGGGAGCAAACGATCATATGAATGGCACTGTGAATAATGAAGTCTTTAGAAAAGGAGATATTGGATTCATAGACAAGAATACCAATGTTTACCAAAAAGATTCTATTTGGCGATCACATGCAATAAAGTGGATAGCTCAGCATCCTGTTAAATATATATCCTATGTACCAATTAAGATGGCTCGACTTTGGTGGGGGGATAATTATATGGATTTACCTTTAAATAATTTAGCAACCTCAAATACATCATTATATTCAAAATTGGAGTTATGTAAACGAGCTTTTAGAATAGTAGTTTTTTCTCTTTTCTATTATATAACATTCTTCTTAATGTTAGTTGGTTTATGGAAACTTCGAAAAAACATATGGGGATATTGGGGAGTATTTGTTCTGCCAATTATTTTAGCTTGTGGAATGCATTGCGTTTTATATGGAGGAATGAGATACCATTATTCTTATGTGCCAATTATGATTCTATATGCAACTATTGGGCTAATGTCATTTAAAGACAAAAAACTTTTATTTTTGACTAAAAAGAAATTTTGAAATGAAAAATATTATATTATTATTACGTCCGCAACAATGGGTAAAGAATATGTTTATTTTCTTGCCATTGTTTTTTCATGGTGATTTGATAAATGTGCAGATGTTGACAAATGCAGTTATAGCATTCTTCTGTTATAGCTTTGCTGCAAGTAGTATATATTGTTTTAATGATATATATGATGTAGCTGCTGATAGAAAGCATCCTAAAAAATGTAAGCGTCCTATTGCTTCTGGAGCAGTTAGCATTTCGCAAGCTTATGGATTAATGGCGTTGATGCTATTTCTTTCTTTAAACCTTGCGTTTTGGGCTCTTGGTAACTCCAATATACAGGTGATAGGTGTTATTTGCTTCTATTATCTGATGAATATTGCCTATTGTTTAAAACTTAAACAAATAGCTTTAGTTGACGTATTCATTATTGCTGTTGGCTTTGTACTTCGTGTTATTTTAGGTGGAGTTGTCAATGGCATCATTCTTTCCCATTGGATAGTCCTGATGACTTTCTTGTTAGCATTATTCCTTGCTTTTGCCAAAAGAAGAGATGATGTTGTGTTATATCAAGAAACGGGAGTGTTGCCAAGAAAGAATGTCAACCGGTATAATTTGGACTTTATGAATCAGGCTTTGACTATTGTTTCGGCAGTTACATTGGTTGCTTATGTGATGTATACTGTTTCTGAAGATGTTATGAAGCAGTTTAATTCTCATTATATTTATCTTACTACAGTGTTTGTCTTGGCTTGTATATTAAGATACTTGCAGATTACAATCGTAGATGTTAAAAGTGGTAGTCCGACCAAGGTGTTAATGAAAGACAGATTTGTTCAGTTGTGTATTGCCGGTTGGGTTTTGTCTTTCTTGGTATTGATATATCTGTAAAGTTATGGTAAGAGAGAAGTACTTATTGTTGGATTGAGGATTGTAGGAAAATATTCGACAGTAAGCGTTTCTTTCTCTACTACAGAAATAAGAACTTATTATATGTACAACGATATTCTGGTAATCAATTCCTCGGAGTATCAGCGAGTATTCAGCAAGGCATTGAACTATACTTCCGATAAAAACGCCATCGTTACCATCGGTATTAAGCCAAGCCGCCCAGAAACAGGCTATGGGTATATCGCCGCAGCAGAGCCAACATCCGTAGATGAAATCTACAAGGTGGAGGCTTTCAAGGAAAAGCCAAACCTGGAGACAGCCGAGCAATACCTTGCCGCAGGCAATTACTATTGGAATGCCAGAATCTTCGTATGGAACATTGATACTATCAGCAAGGCAATCCGAACCTTCCAGCCAAACCTTGCCAGCATCATGGATGAGATGGCACCTTCTTTCTATACCGAACAGGAGAAAGAGGTAGTCGGCAAACTCTTCCCAACCTGCGAGAAGATAAGCATTGACTATGCCGTGATGGAGAAGTCGAAGAAAATCTATACCTTGCCAGCCGAGTTCGGCTGGAGCGACTTAGGCAGTTGGGGCAGCCTCCGTACCCTGCTTCCACAGGATCAGGCTGGCAATGCCAATGTAGGTAAGGATATTCGATTGTATGAATGCAAGAACTGCGTGGTTCATGCAGCCGATGAAAGCAAGGTGGTAGTTCAAGGCTTGGATGGCTATATTGTAGCTGAGAAGAATGGACAACTGTTAGTTTGTGAGTTGAAGGAAGAACAGAGGATTAAAGAGTTTGGAAAATGATAAAACTATGAATTAGGATAGTGAGCGCAGTTGCATGGAAAAGCTTCTTTCCTTTCCAGACAGAGAAGAAAAGACAGAATGTACCAATAGTACTATATTAGTATACGATATAAATCATCTTGTTCTTCTTTAGAAACAGCTTTGTTAAATAATTCATTAAAGGAATAATAAAGGAATTTATGATAAAACGTCTCGTGATAAAAGGTCTGTATGAATTATACTCGTACGATTTGAAATTTGAAAATAACCCAAATGTGCAAATCATAACAGGACCTAATGGTTTTGGTAAAACAACTATATTGCAAATCATAAATCATTTCTGTTCTAGACATTTTTGGTATTTTTATTTTCTTCCTTTCGACAATATAGAAATATCGCTAGATGACGATGTTCGTATTCGATTGGAACGACATATTAATCAAGCAAACAAAAAAGCATTGGTAGAGGCTGCTGTTTGTATAGAAATGTTCAAAGAAGAGCAATGTATAGAGAAAGCAGAAATGGATGTTGATTACATATCCAATTTGTTGAAGTACTATGGAATTAGCCCTAATGGAGAATTTGATTACTCTCGTATTGATGAAAAGTTTGATTGGTTGTATAAATACCAAACTGATACATTTGTCTTGAATAATTTTCCTAAAATGTTGGCTTTTTTAGATGGTCGTGAATGTATAATGATAAAAGAACAACGTCTTGTGAATTATTTGCGTAGAACTGACGACAGGTTGCCAGTAAAAACAGTAGATGATATACAAGAATATATTGAAAGTTTTTTCTTGACAGCTCAGAAAGCCTATAATTTAATGAGTTTGAAAATAGACGGCTCTTTTGTAAAAAGATTATCAAACCTAGCAGAGAATAAAACTATAAAACATATCAAAAGAGATATTATTCATAAACAAGTGCTCGATAAAATAGCAAAATTTAAGAAATATGGTTTGGTTGGTGAGCTTGAAATAGTTGAGAAATTGGGAATTCATTATGAGGAGGTTTTGAAACTTTATTTAAAAGATTTAGATACTAAGCTTACGACTTTATTACCTTTCTATGAAAAATTATCAACATTTGACGAGTTGGTTTCTTCTAAAGGATTAGCATACAAGAATTTGGCTTTTAAAGATGGCAAAATGTATATTTATAGCGATGCTGGTCATGAGGTTCCTCCACACAGTTTATCTAGTGGTGAACAGAATCTTTTGGTCTTGTGCTATAAATTAGTGTTTGGTTTATCAAACAGCAAAATTCTATTAATTGATGAGCCTGAGAACTCTCTGCATATGGCTTGGCTTGACAAACTTTTAGCTGATTACTTGAAAATTGCTAAGCTGACAGGGTGCCAAATGGTTATCGCAACGCATTCTCCGACATTTATTCATGGACGTTGGAATTTAACTTATGATCTTTGTGAAAATGGCGAAATTCAAGAGTTTAAGAGAAACGGATAGAGGGCAAAGAAGAATCGCTCGTTCTGTCATATTAGCTCATAAGGTTCCTAAAACGATTCATAAATTCTTGGTATTGGTTGAAGGTATAGATGATTTACCAATATACTATAAGTTTTTCAATATAGATGTTGTTGACATAAAGGATTGTAATGGATGTGAACATGTTAATACTGTTCATGAAACAATAAAAAATGAGACAAACTTTAAGTTCTTATCTATATTGGATAGTGATTTTAAACGTTTGGATGGTATAGAACCTTTTGATACAAATGTATTTTATACAGATCATCATGATTCCGAGTTGATGCTTACTGAGTACAATCAAGTATGGAAAAAAGTTTTAAATTCGGTGTCCCCTTCTACAGCTTATGTTGATTTCAGAAAGCAAGCTAAGGCTGAACTTTATAATGTTTCATTTATAAAATGGTTTAATATGCATAGAAAATTATCTTTTGTATTTGAAGGGTTGGATATTTTAAATTTGTGTCCAGGAAAAGCAATATCAGAAGCTATGGCCTTGCAGTATTTTAAGCCATCAAAAAATGGTATGCATACCTTCCCAAATAATTCATTTAAAGAGGAACATACTAAGCCTGATATTGATCAGTTGACCAATGGTCATGATTTGATAACAAGGATAGCTAGTATATTTAGGCATCGCTTAAAGAAACAAATAAGCGACAAGGACTTGCGTGATTGCTTTTGCCAGAATTTTACTGAAGAAGAAGCAAAACGAACAGCACTATATAGAAGTTTACAAAGTTGGTGCAAAGTAAATAAAATCGAAATATTAGTCTGAACATAGAATAGATGGAAACAGTAAAAGTATTAAATATTGAAATTCAGAACATTACCCGTCAGGAACTCTTGGAGAACCTGAAGGAGGGTGTTCTTGTAACTCCTAACCTTGACCATCTGATTAAGCTTCAGAAGGACAAGGAGTTTTATGACGTGTATCAGAAGTCTGAATGGGTAGTGAGTGACAGTAAGATACTCTACCTGTTCGGTAAGTTGTTGAAGACTCCAATCAAGGAAGCGATTCCGGGTTCCAGCTTCTTCACCTCTTATTATATGTATCATAAGGATGATGCAGACTGCAAGATTTTCTTGCTTGGTGCTAAGGAGGGTATTGCTGTCAAGGCAATGGAACGTATCAATGAGAAGGTAGGTCGCCAGATGGTGGTTGGTGCTCATTCACCTTCCTTTGGTTTCGAGAAGCATGAGGAAGAATGTGAGGAGTTGGTTCGCATCGTGAACGAGAGTGGTGCAAATGTTCTGCTCGTAGGTGTGGGTGCGCCAAAGCAGGAGAAGTGGATTATGAAGTATCGTGATAAGATGCCTGGAGTAAAGGTATTCATGGCTCTTGGTGCTACCATTGACTTCGAAGCTGGTACATTGAAACGTGCGCCTAAGATTTGGCAGAAGATTGGTATGGAGTGGCTGTATCGTTGTATGAAGGAACCAAAGCGTCTCTTCAAGCGCTACTTTGTGGATGACATGCAGTTTTTCTATTACTTCGGTAAGCAGCTCTTGGGAATATACAAGGATCCTTTCCGAAAAAAGTAGGATTACTTTTTTCGGAAGAACTTACATAGCAAGGCTATCGGAAGGAGGATGATAGCAGCTATATAGGATAATATGATGCGTATGGCTTGTTTCATGCGTGCAAAAGTACTACTTTATGTTGAAACAACAAAAGATTTTCTTTGATTTCTTGCGGTTCTGCATTGGTTCTGCCAAGGAGATTCCTGCTTCCTTGAAAAAGGCGGATTGGGAGGAACTGTATGCTATTGCCAAGAAGCAATGCCTGGTGGGTATTCTCTTTGATGGTATCAAGAAGTTGCCTGCTGAACATGTGGGGATGAAGAAGGATTTGCTGCTCCAATGGATGGCGGAAAGTCAGATGTTGGAGAAGGCGAATATTCGGCTGAATGATGCTGCCATCCAGGTTTCTGAGTGGTTTCGGAAGAAGGGATTCAGAACCTGTATTCTGAAAGGGCAGGGGAATGCATTGATGTATCCGAATTCTTATTCCCGTACTCCTGGTGATATTGATATCTGGGTGGAAGGTGGAGATAAGAGGGTCATCACCTTTGTCCGCTCTATCTCGCCTCATGAAAAGGCGTGCTATCACCACATCGAGTTCCAATCGTATAAGGGAGTAGAGGTGGAAGTGCATTATCGGCCTAGCTTCCTGCTGTGCTTCTGGCATAACAGAAAATTGCAGAAATATTATGAGAGGGTACAGGAAGAGCAGTTCTCGCATCGGGTAATGTTGGGAGAGCAAGGGGAGGTAGCGATACCGACAGCAGAGTTTAATGTTATCTTCCAGTTGACTCATATCTTTACGCATTTGATGAATGAGGGGATTGGGTTGAGGCAACTGGTGGATTACTACTTTTTGATTTCAATGTTAAGTGTTAACTGTGAAATGTTAACTTCCTTGCAGAAGGGATTAAAGGATTTGGGATTATTGAAGTTTGCAGGGGCTATCATGTATATCATGAAGGAGGTGTTAGGTATGCCTGCCTTTCGCCTTATTGTTCCTCCTAATGAGAAGTATGGTAAGTTTGTGCTGAATGAGGTGCTGGAGGCCGGGAACTTCGGAAAGCATGATGGAAGGAATCGCTTCGGGAAGTCACAATTTGGACATAATCTCCAAAGGGTATATAGGGATATGAGACTCTTGAGGTATTTTCCTGCAGAAGCCCTCTGTGAACCAATCTTTAGAGCTTGGCATTATTTCTGGAGGATGAAGAACCGAAAATAACAGATTTATGGGTGAACGGCTCCCTCTCCCCTTTTTAATTAAGCTACTTTTTGGGGATGGAGCCTAGTAGCCCGTTTTCGAAAACCTACCCGTCCTTCCTTACCCTTAAGGAAGGCTCCACCTTTCTCACCAAGCCTCTCTTTCCTCAGGAACGAGAGGATGTAACCGCCCTCCGGTGCTCAGAACCGCTTCGCTCTAAGGTTGGCGGGGCATCAAAGCCCTCGCCAAATTGTGCGGGATGGGACCGCCGGGGAACTGAAGTTTATTCAGAATCTCTCTATTCTCAATATCTTTTTTGGTGGGAGAGGATAGGAAAGAATTGCGTTAATATTTTAATATAATAAAATAGATATCTTATGTGTGACGAAAAAGAAGAAGAATATCAAGATATTGATGATATTCAAGAAACGAATGAAAATTCTAATC
>ERZ1034939.470-NODE-470-length-25913-cov-20.823536_pt1 | contig 25913 bp, 20 predicted proteins | sample MGYA00520626_ERZ1034939 | MGnify/ENA primary metagenome ERZ1034939 (study PRJEB33766, sample SAMN09781751) | gut metagenome | biome: gut microbiome | host: Homo sapiens | place: Madagascar | study: EMG produced TPA metagenomics assembly of the PRJNA485056 data...
TTTTTTTATTCCACAGGATACAATAAAGCAAAGACCTTGCTTTAAGCAAAAATTAGAAGAGTGAGAGTATTAAAATTAATCTATACTCTCACCCTTCTAATTTTTCCTTTATTTTACTATCTAATCAGCTGAAACGATATCAGCAGAACTATAGAACCTTTCCCGTTTCTATCTCATTCTCCAAATACGAGAAAACATATACTGCACCCTCATAATAAAGACCACAGGCAGGATCACACAGACGTTTGTAGGTTTCTGAAGAATACAGCTCATCAAGGGCTTTCTTCATATCCCACCCATATTTCTGCATGATCAGTTCAACCAATTCTGTTGAGAGGCATTCTATCTGAAATTGTATGTCTTCGTTCATAATCAAATCTTTCTTAAATAACTAATTGCCAAATCCGTACCAAAGAAGTACTGAATAGCAGGTTTGTTAAACTCCAATTCCTTTATCATGTGCTCTATGCTGATATAACCTTGCATAAAGCGGCGCATCTGCAAGCCAACGGTATCATTTGCAATTGGTCCAACTACAATATCATACGAGTGAGCAGGTTTGTCACTTACGTTTTTTCTATTCTTCAAGATGAACTCTGCCCATTCTACAGAATAACCTTCAAAGACTTTTATTGACAATGGGGAGTGCCCTGTCTTAATCAGGCTATCATCGAACAAATATGTATTGAGTATTGGTTCACCTTCTTTCAACCTCTGAGTTGTTCGAACCGCCATTTCCAAAGCTTGTATTTTGTTAGGGTTCAGATAGAATCCGCATCCAAAGTCTTTTCCTCTTTTCGAACGTGCCAAATCAATCTTGTCTATTAAGACATTGCTTCCATGATATAACTTTAACATGATAATCGCCCTCCATTCTTTTGGCATAATACAGCCATATCCTCCACAGCATCCTCTATAGAGAGTGTATGCTCTGCAGGATAGCATTCTATCAAGAAGTCTATGCCTTGAAATCTTCGCAAATAGGCATAAGACTGCGCAAGTGTAAGGTGAAAACGATTAGCAAAGGCACCCACACAGCAATTTACGTATTCTATGATGTTATGTGTCAAGTCCATATTACCTCTTTTTCTTGCAAATATACACCAAGATTTCGACAATACCAAATTTTCGGAGGCTTTTCTTTAAGAAATAGGAAAAAATTAAGAGGAAAAACAAAAATCTCATTAGATATTTGCTCGTTCTGAGTTTTTTTCATTCCCTTTGCCTTCGCAATCGACCAGCTTTTCACATTTACCGAGGTATTCTATTGTTCTTTTGAGGCTCCTCCATCTGAAAATAGGGAATGCAGTGCGTTCCCTATTGCTTTTCGTCAGCTCCGTCGGTATTTGCTCCCTTCGGAGGATTTTTCTCGATGTAATGGCGGTTCACCAGTTTCTCTGCATCATCGATTAGCCTTGACTATGCCTGCGCCAAAGAAAAAATAAATTTTTCTTACCATATTAATATATAATGTTAAAGGGTTGGACTGCGAGATATTCACCAAATTTCTGTTTTCAGGAACGGCACCGGATTCCTATAAACAAAAAACGTCCGCAACCAGACTTTACTTGCCTGATTACGGGTGCAAAGGTACGAAAATATTTTTGTATTTACCTAGTACGTACTATGTACGCGTACTAGTACTATCTTCCCCTGATGCTGCCATGATACCTAGCGTGCGAGGTATCTAAGAGGGTGTTCAGTATTCAGTATTCAGTTTTTTTCGCGATAGTTACCCTTTCTATGGTTATAAATTATAAGTAATTATTTTATATTATATACTATCTATACAGAGGATGGTAACAAGAGCGAAAAAAACTGAATACTGAATACTGAATACGTTTCCCTGTAATCGGGTATTACTTCGTAATATGCTGACTTATAGCGCAAAACATAGTTTTCGATACCGCAAAAACATAGAGATACGCCCCATAAGAAATAGAGTCCGTTTTTTAACGAAGTTTCAAATCGTAAGTGTTTTGCAGAAAATCGCTCCTTATCACATGCAAAAATTTGGTAGATGCCGAAAATCTTTGTACCTTTGCACCGGCAATCGAAGGAACAGCCTATTGTGCCGAAAACCGGTCATCTATGAAGACCAGGGCGGGGCTTAAATGATGGCAGGCGCCAGCCATCAATGAAGACCCGAAATCGAGGCACAGAACGAGGGGCTTTCCGGGTAGTTGTGATTCAGAGAACTCTTAAACACAGAACAGAGTATGAAGTCTACGAAGAAGGAAACCTTGAAAATGGTGATTTTATTTCCGGTCATTTCCGGTCATGGTCATTTTCGGTCATTTTCATTTTCAACTTCGGTTATTTTCATTGTATATTACTTTTTTCGCAGCTTTCCTCTATAAATCAATGAAGTTTTTTTATCATACTGGCTTATAATTCGGATTTTTTATCTAAATTTGCAAAAGATATGCTGCACTCGGCATCATATTGACGAGGAATTTTGAAATAACAAAGGAACATACAATGATAGATACAAGACTGAAAGTTTTCAGAAGTGTGGCTACACTCCTGAGTTTCACTAAGGCTGCCAACGAACTATTCATCAGTCAGCCTGCCATCAGCAAGCACATACAGGAGCTTGAAAAGGAATATGGTGTGCAACTGTTCGACAGAATCGGCAACCGCATCCAGCTCACCCGTGCCGGACAACTTATGCTTGACCATGCCTGCAAGATCATCGATGCCTATCAGAATCTCGATTTCGACATGAAGAAGCTCACGGAGAAATCTGGTGGTGAACTGCGCATCGGAGCCAGTACCACCATCTCGCAATATGTTCTCCCCGAACTGATAGCTGAATTCAGGAAACATTATCCCGACATTCGTCTTACCCTGCTCAGCGGAAATTCTCATGAGATAGAGGATGCGCTTGCTGCAGGAAGGATAGACCTGGGTATGGTGGAAGGCATCAAGCGGCAGCCCACCTTTAAATACACTCCTTTCATGAAAGATGAACTGGTGGCGTTCGTACATTGTTCCAATCCCCTAGCCCAGCAAGATGAGATTTCTCTGGACCTTCTCAGGCAGACACCGATTGTACTGCGTGAATTAGGTTCCGGAACCTTGGATGTCATCCAAAAAGCCCTGCAGGAAAACGGCATTGCTCTTTCTGATCTGAACATTGAGATGAATCTGGGAACCACAGAGGGCATCAAGCATTTCGTGGAACATTCCTTAAGCATGGGTATCATCAGCGTAAGAGCCATCTACAGAAGTATCTATGGACAAGTATTCAAGGTTCTGGAAATTGAGAATCTGAAGATGGAACGAGATTTTATGTTTGTTGAGAAGAGAGGCGAGACCGCCAAGCTCCTGCAGACATTCAAGAGATTTATAACCAAAGATTATAACGTATAGTTATTATATATATACAACATCTCATATTTTTTCGTACCTTTGCACCCGCTTTTAAAAAAGTGAATAACCGACAAAAAAATGAAGAATATGAGATTATCAGAACAAAGGAGCAGTATGCTGCATGGCATATTGCTCATCGCACTCTTCGCATGCGCTGCCTTCTACATCGGTGGCATGGACTGGGTGAAAGCTCTTTCGTTTAGCCCCATGGTGGTGGGCATCATCATTGGTATGCTCTATGCCAACAGTCTGCGTAACAACCTGCCCGACACCTGGGTACCGGGCATCAAGTTTTGCAGTAAGCGAATCCTACGCACAGGCATCATCCTTTATGGTTTCAAGCTCACCTTCCAGGATGTGATGGCGGTTGGAGTCTCTGCCATCGTGATGGATGCCATCATCGTATGCGGCACCATCGGCTTGGGAATCCTGGTGGGAAGACTCCTGAAAATTGACCGCAGCATTGCACTGCTCACCGCTTGCGGAAGTGCCATCTGTGGAGCTGCAGCTGTATTGGGTGTGGATGGTGCCATTCGTCCGAAGCCTTACAAGACGGCAGTAGCCGTAGCCACCGTTGTCATCTTTGGAACATTATCCATGTTCCTCTACCCTATTCTCTACAGGGCTGGCATCTTTGACCTGTCACCAGATATGATGGGACTCTTTACAGGTTCCACTGTTCATGAAGTAGCCCATGTGGTAGGTGCAGCCAATGCCATGGGAGCCGAGGTGAGCAACAATGCCATCATTGTGAAGATGATAAGGGTGATGATGCTGGTACCGGTATTACTGGTGATTGCATGGACCGTTGCAAGGGATGTTGCCAAAAGAGATTGTCTGGAAAATACTGATACCAGCAAGCCTAAAATCAGCATTCCATGGTTTGCCATTCTCTTCCTGGTAGTTATCGGATTCAATTCTCTGGGTTTGCTTCCGGAAAGCATAGTGGATTGGATTAACCAACTGGATACTTTCCTCCTGACCATGGCAATGGCAGCATTGGGAGCCGAAACAAGCTTTGACAAATTCAAGAAAGCTGGCATTAAGCCTTTCCTCCTAGCTGCCATTCTTTATTGCTGGCTTATCGGAGGTGGATATTGTCTGGTGAAGTTTGCCATTCCATATTTACAATAAGGGCGATGCCCTGGGCTAAGAGCTTTTGGGCTTTCAGCCCGTTTCTGCCGTACAGTTAGATTTTTTGTAGTTTGTGGTCTTGATTTCTCGAAAACAAGGCTAATTTCGAACAATTCGAGGGAAATCATAGAAGTTTTTTATTATACTGGCTTATAATTCGGAAATTTTTATCTAAATTTGCAACAAATTCCGTAAAAATGAGTTATTATATAATAATAGGATCATAAATGAATAGGAAAATCATGAAGATAAATAAAATGAGGAAACAGTTCATCCTCTTCCTTCTGTTGGTGACGGCAGCAGGTTCGGCCTTTGCACAGACATCCACCATGACCGATGATCAGGTGATGAGTCTGGTAGTGAGAGAGCATGAAAAAGGGTCATCTAATGCTCAGATTGTTACCAAACTGATGCAGCAGGGTGTAGATATCTCTCAGATTCAACGGGTAAGAGACAAGTATCAGCGCCAGGTGAAACAGGGCGGCGTAACTGGCGCTTCCGCCCAACTGCAAGGGAAGGAAACCTCTCGTCTTCGTACCAACAATGGTAAACCCCGTGAAGATTATGGTAAGGGAATCAGCGAAGAATCGAAGAACTACAGCAACTATCGCATCACTGCACAGAAGGATGATCAGTACAAACATACTTTCGATGAGGATGACGAGGAGTATATGGATTTCCTGAACGAGATGGATGGGATTATTCCAGATACTGCGATGATGATTAAACGTCTCCTTGCTGAACGGGAAGCGAAAATCAAGAAGGTTTTCGGAAGAGACATCTTCAATAACAAGGAGTTGAGCTTCGAGCCAAATATGAATATAGCCACTCCACAGAACTATCGCTTAGGACCTGGAGATGCGGTTATCATTGACATCTATGGTGCATCACAGAAAACCATAGAAAGCACCGTTTCTCCTGATGGCGAAGTTACCATCGAAGGTTTTGGACCTGTATCGGTAGCTGGCTTGACCGTAGCTCAGGCAAACGCCCGACTTCGCAATACACTGGGTAGCAGGTACCGTTCGAGCAAAATAAAACTCACTGTAGGACAAACCAAGACCATTATGGTCAATGTGATGGGCGAAGTGAAAACTCCAGGCACTTATACCCTATCTGCCTTTGCCACCGTTTTCCACGCACTCTATATGGCAGGTGGCACCAACGACTTGGGTACATTGCGAAACATCAAGGTTTATCGCCATAACAAACTGGTTACAGTGGTAGATATCTATGATTACATTCTCAATGGCAAACTGACCGGCAATGTACGCCTGGCAGATAATGATGTTATCGTTGTGGGACCCTACGATTGTCTGGTTACGATTACCGGAAAGGTAAAGCGCCCGATGATTTATGAAATGAAGAAAAACGAGAGCGTGAACTCTCTTCTTAAATATTCCGGCGGATTCACGGGAGATGCTTACAAGAAATCAGTTCGCATCCATCGCAAGACTGGCAGAGACTATTCAGTATATAATGTGGAGGAATTCGACTTCTCCAGTTTCCATATCGATGATGGCGATTCTGTAAGCGTAGATTCCATTCTCCCCCGCTACAGCAACACCGTAGAAATCAAGGGAGCCGTCTTCCGGCCAGGTATGTACAATTTAGGAGAGCAGATCAACAGTGTCCGCACATTGGTAGAACACGCAGAAGGATTGACAGAGGATGCCTTTACGGCACGTGCCGTCATGCACCGAATGAAATCGGACAGATCGCTGGAAGTGATAGCCGTAGATATTGCAGGCGTGATGAATGGTACTGTGGCTGATATTCCACTCAGGGAAAATGATGTCCTTTTCATTCCGACAAGACAAGAAAAGATTTCAGAGAGAACGCTCACCATCCGCGGAGAAGTACAATATCCGGGAATCTATCAATATGCAGAAAATGAAACGATAGAGGATTTCGTTCTGCAGGCTGGTGGATTGACCGACAAGGCTTCTACGATTAATGTTCTGGTAAGCCGAAGAGTAAATGACGCTAAAGCCACAAGACCAGACAGCATTATAGCCAAGACCTACACGCTCGCCCTGAAAGATGGTTTCGTGGTGGATGGCACTCCAGGATTCAAGCTGATGCCTTTCGATGAAGTGAGCATCCGCAAGAGCCCAGCCTACACAGAGCAGCAGAACGTGGTGATTGAAGGTGAAGTGATGTTTGGAGGCACCTATACCCTTGATCGCCGCAATGCCAGATTAAGCGATCTCTTCAAGAAGGCTGGAGGAAGTACAGAACAGGCATATATCAAGGGTGCCCGTCTGATGCGTAAGGCAAACGAAGCTGAAAAAACACGCATGGAGGCTGTTCTGAAAATGCAGAGAGAACAACAGCAGAAAAATCTTCTGCAGTTGGCGGCAAGCAGTAATAATGCCAGTGCTGTTACCCAGACTGCTAAAGATGCGCAGAATGCTGACCTGTTGAAGTTTAGTGTTCCTGAAGAATATCCTGTAGGCATCGATCTCGCCGAAGCGCTCAAGCATCCGGGCAGTGATGCAGATATGATTTTGCGCGAGGGTGATAGGTTGATTGTTCCACAATACAATGGAACCGTGAAAATCAATGGTTCTGTGATGTACGCCAATACGGTGGCCTATGAAAAGGGCAAGAGCATTGCCAGTTACATCGATGAAGCGGGTGGATTTGCATCTGATGCCAACAAGAGCAAGGCTTATATTATCTATATGAATGGCAAGGTGGCTAAGGTTGGGCATGGAGCCAAGGCTCAACCTGGTTGCGAGATTGTTGTTCCATCCAAGATGAAACGCAAGATGACAGTGGCTGAAACCATGAGCATGGGTAGTAGTCTTTCCAGCATCGCTGCCATGATTGCAACAATTGCTAATCTCAGCAAATAATGATAATGAAAATCCAAAGAACAAAAAAGCAGGTAACAATCTTCTGTTGCCTGCTTTTTTTTTGTTCTTTGATCATGATAGGGTCATTTACTGTTGCTTCAGATACTCTGCACACATCTCTGCACAGCGTTCACCATCCACACCTGCCGAGACAATGCCACCAGCATATCCTGCACCTTCACCACAAGGAAAGAGACCCTGAATACGAACATGCATCAACGTTTCTCTATCACGTACGATGCGGACAGGTGAAGAGGTGCGGGTTTCCATAGCAATCAATGTTGCCTCATTGGTGAGAAAACCATGCGCATTCTTTCCAAAAGTCTTAAAGCCTTCCTGCAGGCGCTTGGAAATAAAAGATGGCATCCAGAAATGAAGCGGACTGCTGATCAAACCAGGAGCATAACTGCTCTTTGGCAAATCATAGCTCAAACGGTTGTTTACAAAATCAGCCATACGCTGAGCCGGAGCAGTCTGCTTCATATTAGCCTGCTGCCAACAATGCTTCTCTACCATTTCCTGAAAATACATCATCGATAACGGATCCTTCAATTCCTCTTCTGACTGTACAACATCTTCAGGATGCGTCTCTACCACCATACCGGAATTACTCCAGGCAGTACCACGGTTGCTAGGACTCATACCATTCACCACCAGCTGCCCCGGACCCGTAGCTGCAGGAATCACAAAACCGCCAGGGCACATACAGAAACTATACACACCACGACCATCTACCTGAGTTACAAAACTATACTCGGCTGCAGGAAGATACTTTCCTCTGCCGTTCCTGTTGTGGTACTGTATCTGGTCGATGAGCTGGGAAGGATGCTCCAATCGGACACCGACGGCAATACCCTTGGCTTCGATTTCAATCTTCGAAGAAGCCAGATAGCGATAGACATCCCGGGCACTATGACCTGTAGCAAGAATCACCGGTCCACGATAATTCTCCTCTGCACCTGTTGCCAGGTTAACAGCTTCAACCCCAATCACACGGTCACCTTCCAGGATAAACCGAGTCATCTTGGTCTGAAAATGCACCTCACCGCCACAATTGATAATTGTATTGCGCATATTCTCTATCACGCGAGGCAATTTATCTGTACCGATATGAGGATGGGCATCTGCAAGGATGTTCGTATTGGCACCATGCTGGCAGAAGACATTCAGAATCTTATCCACGCTACCACGTTTCTTGCTTCGGGTATAAAGCTTACCGTCACTATACGCTCCTGCACCACCTTCACCAAAACAATAGTTGCTCTCACTATCCACCTTCTGAGTCTTGGTGATGTTGGAAAGGTCCTTTTTACGCTCACGCACGTCCTTGCCACGCTCCAGGACAACAGGGCGATATCCCAGCTCTATCAAACGTAAGGAAGCAAAGAGACCGCCGGGCCCCTCTCCTACCACAATGACTCTCGGACGCGAACTTACATCAGGATATTCCGTATGGACATACTGATCATCCTGAGGCATCTCATTGATATAGGCACGTACCTTCAGATTCACGAAAATGGTACGTTGGCGGGCGTCAATACTGCGTTTCAGTACACGCACCTTATTCAAGGTTCTTGCATCCAATCCTTTTTCTTTAGCCAGATAGCGCTTGATACCCTCTTCATTGGCTGCCTGCTCTGGCAGAATTCTAATCTGATATTCCTGAATCATAGTTTTAATTTTGAACTTTGATATTTAAGCTTTGATTTCTAAAGTGTCATTGTTGCCAACACGTCAAAAGTATCTAATTGATACATTGTAAATTTACCATTCTCTAAAGTAGCAAACGTTGGCACATTACCACCCTTAGGGAAGGTAATGCTACCCGTGTTGACAATGGCTTTTCCTTCGTCATTGTGAGACAGTTCCCAAAGATGCGAATGACCATAAATCATTGCATCGTATGGTCCCTTTGGCATATTATCCTTATTGTAAATATGTCCATGGGTCAAGAGATAGCGCTTACCGTCATCTACCAACAGAGCATAGGTTTCCATCATAGGGAAATCAAGGAGCATCTGATCTACCTCTGCGTCACAATTGCCTCTGACAGCAACTATCTTGTCAGCCAGCTCATTCAGTCGTTCCACAATTCCTTTAGGATCAATACCTTCTGGGATTCTGTTACGCGGACCATAGTTGATGATGTCACCCATGATACATATCATATCACACTTTTCCTTCTCAAAGAAATCGAGAACTTTTTCCAAGGCTGGCAAGCAGCCGTGAATATCTGAGAATAATAAATACTTCATTGTGCTTATCTATATCTGTTTCTGTTTCAATTTAACATCCGCAAAAGTACGCAAATTATCCGAAACCTCCAAACTTTTCGAGAAGATTTAACGCTTTTATCATATATAACAATGTATAGAGAGTATTTTAAGCTATAAAAAACTACAAAAGAATGAAAAATACCTGCAAAATGCCACTTTTTCTTAGTTTTCTTTGGCAGTTTGCTATAAATTTAGTACTTTTGTCCACAAGTTCTGCTTCGGCCCCGGTCGTTTCGGGGGGAGCATTACAATACCAACGCAAAATTCAATAACGTATGAAAGTATTAAAATTCGGCGGAACATCAGTTGGTTCCGTAAAAAGCATCCTCAGCTTAAAACGTATCGTTGAAAATGAGGCAAAGAAACAGAGTGTAGTGGTTGTCGTGAGCGCACTTGGCGGAATCACCGACAAACTCTTGCAAACCTCTCAGCTTGCCCTCAAGGGTGATGAATCATGGAGAGGCGAATTCGATGCCATGGTTGATCGCCACCATAAGATGATAGATACCATCATCACCGACACAGCGGATAGAGAAAATCTTTTTAAATCAGTTGATGCCCTCTTCGAACAGTTGAAGAGCATCTACTTCGGTGTGTATCTGATTCACGACCTCAGCGAGAAGACCCAGGATGCTATCGTGAGCTATGGAGAAAGACTCAGCTCGAAGATTGTTGCCACACTGATTCGTGGCGCCAAGTGGTTTGACTCACGTAACTTCATCAAGACTGCCCGCCTCAATGGCAAGGGTAAGCATACCCTCGACAGCGAGTTGACTAACAAATTGGTGAAGGATACTTTCGCTGACCTTCCTCGCATTTCTCTCGTTCCGGGTTTCATCAGCCGTGACAAAGATACAGAACGTACCACCAACCTCGGTCGTGGTGGTAGTGACTATACTGCTGCTATCATTGCTGCAGCATTGAATGCGGAAGTCCTTGAAATCTGGACTGATGTAGATGGATTCATGACAGCCGATCCACGTGTCATCAAATCAGCTTATACGATCAACGAACTGAGTTATATTGAGGCGATGGAGCTTTGCAACTTCGGTGCAAAGGTTATCTACCCTCCAACCATATATCCGGTTTGTGTCAACAATATCCCTATCAAGGTAAAGAATACCTTCAATCCAGATGCTCCTGGTACCATTATCAAGAATAAGATAGATAGTGACCAGAAACCTATCAAGGGTATCTCTTCTATCAATGGTACAGCGCTCATCACTGTAACCGGTCTTTCCATGGTGGGTGTCATCGGTGTAAACCGCCGTATCTTTGCAGCTCTGGCTAGCGAGGGTATCTCTGTATTTATGGTTTCACAGGCTTCTTCAGAGAACTCAACATCTATCGGTGTACGTGAGCAGGATGCAGATGAAGCAGTAAACGTATTGAACCACGAATTCCACAATGAGATTGCAGATGGAGCCATGTATCCTATGCATGCAGAAACAGGACTTGCTACCATCGCCATCGTGGGTGAGAACATGAAGCATGCTGCCGGTATTGCCGGTAAGCTCTTCGGTACTCTGGGTAGAAGCGGTATTTCTGTCATCGCATGCGCTCAGGGTGCTTCTGAGACCAACATCTCCTTTGTTGTCAAGAGCGATTACTTGAGAAAGTCACTCAACGTATTGCACGACAGTTTCTTCCTTTCAGAATATAAGGTTCTCAATCTCTTTATCTGCGGTGTAGGTACAGTAGGCGGAAAATTGATTGAACAGATCAAAAAGCAGTCTGCAGACTTGATGGAACGCAGCAAGTTAAAATTGAATGTTGTGGGTATTGCTTCTTCCAAGAACGCCATCTTCAACCGTGAGGGACTCGACCTGGAGAACTATCAGACGGAACTGAAGAATTCCTTGCCTAGCACACCAGAACTCCTTCGCGATACCATCCTCGCAATGAATATCTTTAATAGCGTATTCGTCGATTGTACTGCAAGCAAGGATGTTGCAACCTTATACCAGAGTCTTCTGGAGCATAACGTAAGTGTGATTGCTGCCAACAAGATAGCAGCTTCAAGCGAATATGAGAATTACGAGAAGTTGAAGAAGACTGCTATTCAGCGTGGTGTGTTCTTCCGCTTCGAAACGAATGTGGGTGCAGGCCTTCCTATCATCGGAACCATCAACGACCTCCGAAATTCTGGAGATAAAATCCTTAAGATAGAGGCGGTTCTCTCAGGAACGCTCAACTTTATCTTTAATGCCATTTCAGGAGATGTTCCATTCTCTGAGACTGTGAAACTGGCAAAGGAGAAGGGTTATAGTGAGCCTGATCCACGTATCGATCTCAGTGGTATGGATGTCATCAGAAAGCTTGTCATCCTCTCCCGTGAGGCTGGATACCGTGTAGAACAGGAAGATGTAGAAAAGAATCTTTTTGTACCTAACTCTTTCTTCAAGGGTAGCATTGAAGAGTTCTGGAAGAAACTGCCACAACTCGATGCCGACTTTGAGGCTAAGCGCAAGACTCTGGATATGGAGCACAAGCGCTGGCGCTTCGTTGCCACCCTTGACAAGGGAAAGACCAGTGTAGGGCTGCAGGCTGTAGGTCCTGAGCACCCATTCTACAATCTGGAAGGTTCCAACAATATCGTATTGCTCACCACAGAGCGCTACAAGGAATACCCTATGATGATTCAGGGATATGGTGCCGGTGCCAGCGTAACTGCAGCCGGTGTCTTTGCCAACATCATGAGTATTGCCAACGTTTAATTTCGTTGTATCAATCAATAAAGGATAACAATTATGAAGCATATTATTATTTTAGGCGATGGCATGGCCGACCACCCAGTAGAAAGACTGGGTGGCAAGACCTTGCTTCAATACGCCCATACACCTTATATGGATATGCTTGCCAAGAAGGGTAAGACTGGAAGACTCATTACTGTACCCGACGGTTTTCTGCCTGGTTCAGAGGTAGCCAACAGCTCTATCATGGGCTACGACCAGAATGAGGTTTACGAAGGACGCGGTCCACTGGAGGCAGCCAGCATCGGCTACGATTTGAAGCCAACCGACCTGGCGCTTCGCTGCAATATCATCAACGTGCAAGATGGTAAGATCATTACGCACAATGGTGGTAACCTGGAGACTGAAGATGCTGATGTACTCATCAAGTATCTCAATGAAACTCTGGGAAAGGACTATCCTGATGTAGAATTCGTAACAGGTATCCAGTATCGCCATCTGCTTGTGGTGCATCATGGCAACAAGCACATAGAATGTGCTCCACCTCATGATCATCCTAACGAGAACTGGCATGAATTGCTCGTAAAGCCTATCTTGCCGGAATCTGAAATTGAAGAGGGACATATCTCAAGCAGCGATACTGCCGCTCTTTTGAACGAGTTGATTATCAAGAGTAAGGAACTCCTGGAAAATCATCCTTTCAATATAGAACGCAAGAAGCGTGGTGAGCGTATGGCAAACCTTATCTGGCCTTGGGGCGGTGGTTACCGTCCACACATGCAGACTCTTTCGCAGATGTATCCTCAAATCAAGAAGGGTTCTGTGATTTCTGCCGTGGATCTGATTCGTGGTATCGGTCATTATGCTGGTCTTCGCAACATCATCGTAGAGGGCGCTACAGGCCTTTCTGATACGAATTACGAAGGCAAGGCAGCAGCAGCTATCCAGGCTTTGAAGGATGGAGACGACTTTGTCTATGTCCATGTAGAGGCAAGTGATGAGGCAGGCCATGATGGTGACTTGGAGTTAAAACTCAAGACCATTGAGTACCTCGACCAGCGCCTGATCAAACCTATCGTTGATGAGGTGAGCACATGGACAGAACCTGTCTGCATTTCGGTTTTGCCAGACCACCCTACTCCAGTGGAGGTCCGCACCCACGTGAAGGAACCAGTTCCTTTCCTCATCTACTATCCAGGTATCGAACCTGATCAGGTAGAGGAATACGATGAGGTAAGTTGTGTAAGCGGTAGCTATGGATTGCTCCAGCTGCAAGACTTCATGAAAGCCTTTATGGCAATCAATTAAAAAATAACAACTTAATGATAGTATCCGAAAGCTAATCATCAAGTTCAAATCTCAAAGTTCAAAGTTCAGATGAAATATTATTCAACAAATAAGAAAGCACCGATCGCCGATTTACACAAGGCAGTAGTTAAAGGTTTGGCAGAAGACCGTGGTCTCTATATGCCGGAAATCATCAAGAAGTTACCACAGGACTTCTTCGACAATATCGAGAAGCTGAGCTTCCAGGAGATTGCATACCAGGTAGCTGATGCTTTCTTCGGCGAGGATGTAGATGCAGATTCTCTGAAGAAGATAGTATATGATACCTTGGCATTTGACTGCCCTGTTGTAGAGGTAGAGCCAAATATCTACTCCCTGGAGTTGTTCCATGGTCCTACTCTCGCCTTCAAGGATGTAGGTGCCCGTTTCATGGCTCGCCTGCTCCAGTACTTCGTTCGACAGGAAGGTAAAGAGGAGGTCAACGTACTCGTAGCAACATCGGGTGATACGGGTTCTGCTGTTGCCAATGGTTTCCTCGGTGTAGAGGGAATCCACGTTTACGTGCTTTATCCAAAGGGCAAGGTGAGCAAGATTCAGGAGAGCCAGTTCACTACCCTCGGTCAGAACATCACAGCCCTTGAGGTAGATGGCGTTTTCGATGACTGCCAGGCGCTGGTTAAGTCTGCGTTCATGGACGAGGAGCTGAACAAGCACATGAAGCTGACTTCTGCCAACTCTATCAATGTAGCCCGCTTCTTGCCTCAGGCATTCTACTATTTCAACGCATACGCCCGCATGAAGGAGAAGGGCTTGGCAGACAAGCTGGTCATCTGCGTACCTAGCGGTAACTTCGGTAACATCACAGCCGGACTCTTCGGTCATGAAATGGGCTTGCCAATTCATCGTTTCATCGCAGCCAACAACGCCAACGACATCTTCTATGAGTATCTCCAGACCGGCAAATATAATCCACAGCCTAGCAAGCAGACCATCGCCAATGCCATGGACGTGGGCGACCCTTCAAACTTTGCCCGCATCTATGACCTGTACAAGGGCAACCACGATGCCATCGCTGCATACATCAGCGGAGCTACCTACAAGGATGAACAGATTGCAGACACGATGAAGAAGTGCTATAATGAGACCAAGTATGTACTTGATCCTCACGGAGCTTGTGGCTATCAGGCATTGAAGGAGCAATTGAAGCCAGGTGAGGTCGGTGTATTCCTGGAGACTGCTCACCCAGCCAAGTTCAAGGAGAAGGTGGATAGCATCCTCGGAACCGACATCGAAATTCCTGCCCGTCTTGCTGAATTTATGAAGGGTGAGAAGAAGAGCATCCAGATGACCAAGGACTTTGTATCATTCAAGAATTATTTGATGAACGAATAAATATGAAAATAGTTATCTTAGACGGCTATGCCGCCAATCCGGGCGATCTGGATTATCATCTCCTGGAACAGCTTGGCGAGGTAGTGGTTTATCCTCGCACTTCTGATGAAGAAAAAGTGGAACGTGCCAAGGATGCAGACATCATCTTGTTAAACAAGGTACAGATGGATGCAGAAACTTTGGCGCAGCTTCCTAACTTGAAGTATATCGGAATCCAGGCTACAGGTTTCAATGTGGTAGATATCAAAGCTGCCAAGAAACAAGGCATCATCGTTACCAACATTCCTGCGTATAGTACAGATAGTGTGGCACAGATGACCTTTGCCCTCATCCTCGCAGTTACCAACCGTGTAGAACATTACACTCAGGAAAACAGAAACGATCGATGGGCTTACAACAAGGATTTCTGCTATTGGGATACCCCTTTAATGGAACTTGCAGGCAAAAAGCTTGGCATTATGGGTTTGGGCAACATCGGTATGAAGGTTGCAAATATCGCCCGCCAGTTCGGTATGGACGTTTGCGCCTGCACCAGCAAGAACTCTTGCGATCTTCCTGAATGGATTCAAAAGGTCAGTAAGGATGGACTGCTTGCTACCAGTGATATTCTCACCCTGCATTGTCCTCTCTCAGATGATACCTATCACCTTATAAATGAGGAGAATATCGGAAAGATGAAGGATACAGCCATTCTGGTGAATACCGGTCGAGGACCATTGGTAGATGAAGAGGCTGTTGCAAAGGCTTTGCACGACCAGAAACTCGGTGCTTATTGTGCGGACGTGATGAGTCAGGAACCACCTTCTAAGGAGAATCCGCTTTTCAAGGAGCCTAATGCCTATCTCACTCCTCACATTGCCTGGGCTACCTTTGAGGCTCGCAAGCGCTTGAATAGGCAGGTAGCTGCTAACGTAAAGGCTTTTCTTGAGGGAAACCCTATCAATGTTGTGAACCCATAAATTGTATATTTATTTCGATAAAATAAGTAAACCGCTTATTCCCTAGATTTTATGGGGGATAAGCGGTTTATTTTTTTCCCTTAAGGGAAAATAAAAATATCCTTAAGGAAAAATATATTTTTCTTTAAGGGTAGGAAAACTTTTCCTTAAGGACATTATTGCAACAGAGTAGCGTTGTATATTTATTTCTTAGATACATACATCAGTTATCTCACTGGAACCTATCGCCTTCTTACCAGAATATAGATGATAACAGGTGCACCAAAAAGAGGAGTAACGGCATTGAGCGGAACGATTCCCCCATCTGATGGCAGCGAACAGAGAAGATTACATAGAAGGGCAATAGCCGCTCCCATCAGCATTGTAACTGGCAGAAGCTGTCGATGATTTTCTGTACCAACCAGAAGACGTGCTATATGAGGAGTGGCAAGCCCTATAAAGGCTATTGGACCACAAAAGGCAGTAACTACTGCAGTAAGCATACCCGTTATGACGAGCAGGGCAATTCGAAGTTTCCTGATAGGAAAACCTAGATTCTCCGCATATTGCTCCCCCAACAGCATTGCATTAAGCGGCTTAATGAGCAAAAGGGAGACCAACAGACCGAGGATGGCAAATGGCACAAACCATCTCACCTCGTCCATAGAAACATTGCCGAAACTTCCCATTCCCCATATCAGATAGGATTTCACACCTTCTGCCGTACTGAAGAAATTCAATAACGAGATGGCGCTGCTGGCAAGATAACCTACCATCAAACCGATAATAAGAAGGACTGTATGACTTCTGACAATGGCTGAAAAAGCTGTGATGATTCCCATCACCAGCATTGCACCTGCAAAGGCTGACACCAGAATAGCCATGAATCCACCAATAGCATAACCACATTCTTCATCCAGAAAACCCAGACAGAGATTATCCAGACTTATGTTGCCTCCAAAGGCTAACATAACGATGGCAACAGCCAATCCTGCTCCACTGCTGATTCCAAAAACATCCGGTCCTGCCAGAGGATTACGGAAAGCAGTCTGGAGCAGTAAACCGCTTATGGCAAGAGCTGCACCAGAAAGCAAGGCCGTGATGGCTTGCGGAAGACGTGATTCGAGGATAATATAGCCATAAGTATCAGAGACTGTCTGATTCCCCGTCAATACACCGACCACCTCCCTGTATGGAATGTTGACGCTACCCCATACCAAATTGCCGAAGAACAACAGCATGATGGCAACTGCCAAGACAATAGAGATAATGACTTTGTTCATGGTTTCTATTGTAATTGACGATGATAGAATCTCAAGGCTCCCAACATTCTGATATCCTTTGCATACTTCGAGAACTTAGCGTGATCAGCAGGATGTGAAAGGAGGATAAACTCACGAAGCAGGATTTCAGGATGAAAACTGGTGAGTTCAAAATAGGGTTCTGTACTGGTATCCACCTCGTAAATCTGCGGATTGGCAAAGCAATGAAGAGCTTTGTAGCCATCATACTCCTGAAGCAATTGGGCTCGTGTTAATGGTGCACCGCCGAAATACTTGAATGCCCAGACATCAATATCTTTGCCTTTCGAAAGAATCTGCTCCGGACTCATCGCAAGACTTCCACTGTGCAAATCGTCTTCAAAGACATAACGGGCGTTGGCATCCTTTAGCAAAATGCCTATAGTACTCTGTCCCCCAGGAACATACCATACGCTTCCCGTTTTTCTTTCGGTCAACACCGACAGACCTTGCGGCAACTTCCTGGCAACAGCCTTCAGATGCAGATAATCCTGTTCTATGCGCGTAAAGAGCGAGTCTGCATTCTTGCCAAACAGCATCCCATAAAACTTCATCCATTCTGCTCTCCCCAATGGCGAAGTCTCCATATAATCAGCAGCTTCAATGATGGGAATATGAAGTTTATCCAGTTTACCATACCCTCCACTGTTCTCGAAAGGAGAAACCAGGAGAGCCTCCGGCTTCAAAGAGATGATACGTTCAATATCCGGTTGCATACTGGAACCACAATCCACCACTCTCTTCCTGATATCTGGAATATTGATATAATTCATATCACATACGCCACTAATGGCATTCTTGCAACCCAGTTCATACATCAGCTGACAATGGGGTCCCGTGAAGACCACGCTGCCCGTTACCGGTGTACGGACCGTATCTGTAGCGCATCTGGCAGCAGAAGCACGTCGCAGAGCAAGCCGTGCTACTGTTTCATTTCCCTCCTTCCCTTTTGGCACCAGAATGTAGCGATGCAGAAGAGTTCCCTCTTTCCAAGGATTGGCAAGAACCACCTCAGTATATCCTTCACTGTGCTTCACCATAGTGAGATGCTGCGCATATTTCATCTGGATAGTATCTCCTGCATCCATATTATCTCCAGCCTGCGTCTTACCCATCTGGCAGGATACAAGAAGAGAAGCAATCCCCAAGAACAAAGCTGCCTTAAAAATCCTATGATTGATAAATATCTTTTTCATCATTAAACATAATTATATAATCTGTCTGCAAAAGTACAAAGAAAAAATAAGGCAGACAAGTTTTCTGCAAAAAAAAATGCTCCGGGAAAAGTCTTGAAACCTTTCTCGGAGCAATAATCATTATTTATAAAAGGGTTCAGGCAAAATTACTTGCTCTCCTCCTCAGCCTTCTTGGTCTCAGCAGCTGTAGGACCATAGTAGCCATAGTAAGCCTGGTAGCGAGTGTAACCCCAGTTAGCCTGAGTCTTCTCTGGGTCGAGCTCCTTAGCCTTGTCGAGAACCTTGATAGCCTCCTGGTAAACCACCTTGCGGCCATTTGGATCCTGCAAGCTACCAGCCTTGCTGTTGTAGCAAGCACCGAGGTAAACCAAAACTACAACGTTGTCTTGCTTTGCGTCAAGAGCCTGCTTGAGGCACTTGATTGCATTGTCTGCATCATTCTTCTGGATATACATCATACCCTTGTTAGCGAGAGCAACGAAGTTCTTAGGATTCTTAGCGATAGCGCCATCCAAAAGTTCCATCTGCTCCTTCTCCATCTTCATAGAAGAATACATAGAGTTCAAACCATCAAGGATGACATCGTTAGTCTGATCCTTATCGAAGAGAGCCTTCAGCTTATCAACATAAGCCAAAGAATCTGCCTTAGTCTTCAAGCCATCCTTCATTACATAGAGCTTGAGGTTGAGAGCATCCTTAGCCTCCTTCTCGCTTGTCATAGCGATGTCGCAATACTTCTCGCAACGGGCAGCATCCTTAGCCTGATAAGCATAGCGAGCAGCGAAGAGAGCTACCTGACCGATATAATCCTTCTCAGCATCCTTCTGCTTAGCATCAATGCTTGCGAAGAGAGGATCAGAATCAGTATCGAGGAATGCACCCCAGTACTTCAATACCTCATCAGCCTTATTGTTCTGAGCTGCAGCCTGACCAGCGTTTACGAGCTGCTGACGTGCACCCCAAACACGTGATGCATTGCCCTTGAACTTAGGAGCAACCTTACCCTTAGCATTAGGAAGCTGATCGTACTTATAGCACTCAATAGCATTCATCAATGCATTGTAAGCACCCTCATTCATAGCATTCTCATCCACTGGATCATTTTTCTTCATGATTTGGTTGGTCTGCTGGATGCTCTGCTGGTCGTTGAAGGCCTTCATACCGAGATCAACAAGCTTGTTGTAAGCCTTTGCCTTCTCAGCATTGTCAGCCAACTGACCCAAATTCTGCTTAACCAAAGCCTCAGCCTCAGCATAAGTCTTAGCCTTCAGCACTGCCTTGAGGGCATCGCTGTCTCCTGCGAATGCTGATGTGGTACCTAGTACCATCATTGCAGCAACGATTAACTTTTTCATTTTGTTTAAAGTTTAAAAAGTTGAAATTTATAATTCTTTACGCGTCTTCAATATCATGAGAACGAGTGTCCAGGAGTTACTCCTGAACGTTCTCGTCTTCTTTATTCTCCAACTCAGTTTCAGCCTCGGCTACTTCTTCGGCAGTCTTGGCGCCTACTGTTTCATTCTCTATCTCCTCGCTCTTCTTGGCCCAGGCAGAACGGCTTTCCTCCTCTACCGATGCTTCGAGCTCTGAACTCATCACCTTACATACGCTGGCGATGACATCATTCTTCTTAGCCAGATTGATGAGGCGAACACCCTGAGTTGCACGACCCATCACGCGGCAGTCTGCCACTGCGAGACGAATTACAATACCACTCTGGTTGATGATCATCAGGTCATTGTCGTCGGTTACGTTCTTGATAGCTACCAGGCGACCAGTCTTCTCGGTGATATTGAGAGTCTTCACTCCCTTACCACCACGGTTGGTTACACGGTAATCAACTACGTCTGAACGCTTACCATAACCCTGCTCGCTCACTACCATTACGGTCTCCTCCTCAGGATCAGTGACAACAATCATACCAATCAAGGCATCATCACCCTCATCGAGACGCATACCACGAACACCGGTAGAAGTACGTCCCATGGTGCGGATCTGATTCTCATCGAAGCGAACGGCACGACCATTGCGGTTAGCGAGAATCAACTCATTATGGCCATTGGTCAGGCGAACATCTACAACTTCGTCACCTTCAACGATATTGATGGCAATCACACCATTGGCACGAGGACGAGAGTATGCTTCCAGACAAGTCTTCTTGACAGTACCATTCTTGGTAGCGAAGACTACATAGTGACTATTGATGAACTCAGCATCATTCAATCCCTTCAATCGGAGGAATGCGTTTACCTGATCATCGCTCTCAATGTTGAGGAGGTTCTGGATGGCACGACCCTTGGAATTGCGATCACCCTCTGGAATCTCGTAACACTTCAACCAGTAGCAGCGGCCCTTCTTGGTGAAGAACAGCATCGTCTGGTGCATTGTTGCAGGATAGATATACTCGGTAAAGTCCTTATCACGGGTGCGGGCACCCTTGGCACCAACACCACCGCGAGCCTGCTCACGGAACTCTGACAATGGAGTACGCTTGATGTATCCGAGATGACTGACTGTGATAACCACAGGATCGTTTGGATAGAAGTCCTCTGGATTAAACTCGTGATCGTCTGGCTTGATCATAGTACGACGTGCATCACCATACTTCTCCTTCACCTCATTGAGTTCATCCTTCATCACCTTCTTGCAAAGTTCAGGATCGTTCAAGATCTGGTTCAAGTAGTCGATGGTCTTCATCAACTCATTGAATTCATTGTGCAACTGCTCCAGGCGCAAGCCAGTCAACTGGCTGAGGCGCATGTCAACAATAGCCTTACTCTGCAGTTCGTCGAGTTCAAAACGCTTCTCCAAGTTGCGCTGAGCATCAGAAGGCGTCTTGCTGGCACGGATAATATGAACCACCTCATCAATATTATCGCAGGCGATAATCAATCCTTCGAGGATATGAGCACGCTCCTGTGCCTTCTTCAGTTCAAACTGAGTACGGCGGATTGTAACATCATGACGATGATCAACGAAGTACTTCACGCATTCCTTCAAACTCAGGAGACGTGGACGACCATTAACAAGAGCGATACAATTTACTGAGAAAGAACTCTGAAGAGCTGTCAACTTGAAGAGTTTGTTCAAGAGAACATTAGCATTCGCATCACGCTTTACATCAACCACGATACGCATACCCTGACGGCCAGACTCATCGTTAACATTGGCAATGCCATCCACTCTGCCTTCCTTGGCAAGATCAGCAATAGCCATCACGAGCTGCTCCTTGTTGACACCATAAGGAATCTCGGTGATGACAATCTTATCGTGATTTTCACCAGACTCGATTTCTGCAGTAGCACGTACCACGATTCTACCCTTACCGGTCTCGTAGGCATCCTTCACTCCCTGGATACCATAGATGGTAGCACCTGTAGGGAAATCAGGAGCAGGGATATACTGCATCAAGCCGTCTGTATCAATATCATTATTGTCGATGTAAGCACAGCAGCCATCAATTACTTCACCCAGGTTGTGGGTAGGAATATTGGTAGCCATACCTACAGCAATACCGTTACCGCCATTTACCAGCAGATTAGGAATCTTGGTAGGCATTACGGAAGGTTCCTGGAGAGTGTCGTCGAAGTTGTTCATCATATCAACGGTCTCCTTGTCGAGGTCATCCATGATGTGCTCACCCATCTTAGAGAGTCGGCACTCAGTATAACGCATCGCAGCAGGAGAGTCGCCGTCCACAGAACCGAAGTTACCCTGTCCATCAATCAAAGTGTAACGCATGTTCCACTCCTGACCCATACGAACCAAGGCACCATACACAGAAGAGTCACCATGTGGGTGGTACTTACCAAGTACCTCACCAACTACGCGGGCACACTTCTTGTAAGGTTTATCACTGGTGTTTCCAATACCCAGCATACCATAGAGGATACGGCGGTGAACAGGCTTGAAACCATCGCGTACATCAGGGAGGGCACGAGCCACAATCACTGACATCGAATAGTCGATGTAGCTAGACTTCATCTCCTCCTCAATGTTTATTTTCATGATTCTATCATGATCCATTGTCTGATTTTCGTCCATATTTAAATTTTAATTGTTTATACCTTATTATATATATACCTATTTACTTTACCTTCTGTTTTCAGGCGTTGACAGGTATTTGCCACTATCCAAGGGAGAAGCATCAGCGATTGCTTCCAACCAACCTTGCAAAAATGGCTCGAAATTGCGTTTAAGGGCATTTTTTTGCGTTTTAAGCCGTTTTAGCCTCTGCAAAATCACGACAAAGGTACAAAAATAAAATGAAATACAAGGCACTGAATCGAAAAAAAACGATAATTTAGCATTAATTGTGTTTTAAATAAGTAAAAAAGTTGCCTAAACTCTTGTTTGTTACCAAAATAATGTGTACTTTTGCATTTGAATTTAAAGAGTAAGACATGCAAAATCCATTTCAACATATCAACGACGTACTCAACTACAGTGGCAAAGAAGCCTACCGTATGTTGGGAAATCAGGTGAACACTGAGCACCTGATGTTGGGAATCCTGCATTGTAACAACAAGCAGGTGAACGATATTTTCGAGCATTTTGGCATCAACACCGACGTACTCCGCTCTACGCTTTACGATTCACAGGAACAGGCGATAGACAAAAACTCTGCTGAAGAAAATACGGAAACAGAAGAAGGAAGAGCCTTGAAGTACGACAAAGAGACTAGCGAAGTAATCAGCGAAGCCATTATCGAAGCTCGCCTCTGTGAGGGAAAGGCTGCTCTGGTACAACCGGAGCACCTGCTGCTCGCCATCTTGAAGAAGGACAAGTGCGACCCAGCAAAACTGCTCATCACACAAGGTCTGACCTATAAGAAGCTGTTCGACTATATCAATGGTATCAACCTGGATATTGACAACAAACTCTATAAGTTGAACCAAGAAGTTGAAAATTATAAGCGTAATCAGACTGACGGAGACTCAGGACAGGAAGCAGTAGATGATAAGCCTGAAATAGAGACTGCGCCAGATCAGGAAAAGTTTTCTGCTGAAGATGACTTCAACCTGATCGACTTGAGAGACAAAAAACAACTTTCTGAAAGCCAGCTTCCAGAAAATCAGGAAGAAGCCGATACTTCTACCCTTCCTGACGGTGCAGCTTCAGTCCAGGACAATCAGGGTGATCTGCTGGATCCAGAGGAGGAACCTCTTGACTTCAGTGAAAATCAAAATTCCAACAACGGAAAGCAGGATGGTAACAACGGCAAGAATGCACGCAATGTAGTGGGCGCCAAGCCAACCAAGTCGAATACTCCATATCTGGACAAGTTCAGCTACGATCTGACCAAGGCTGCCAAGGACGGAAGCCTGGATCCTGTAGTAGGAAGAGACAAGGAGATTACCCGCCTGATGGAGATTCTGGGAAGAAGAAAGAAAAACAACCCAGTATTAATAGGTGAACCTGGTGTTGGCAAAAGTGCCATCGTAGAAGGATTGGCACAGATGATTGCCAAGGGCGACCAGAGTTCCCTCTTCTTCAACAAGCGAGTATTGAGTCTCGATATGACGGGCATTGTTGCCGGCACCAAGTATAGAGGTCAGTTTGAGGAGCGCATCAAGGGTGTCATCAAGGAACTGGAGAGAAACCCGAACATCATCGTTTTCATCGATGAAATCCACACTCTGATTGGTGCGGGTGGCGCAGAAGGAAGCATGGATGCTGCCAACATTATGAAACCAGCTCTGGCACGTGGCTTCATCCAGTGCATCGGAGCTACCACCCTCAACGAATATCGCAAGAGTATAGAAAAGGATGGTGCTTTGGAACGTAGATTCCAAAAAATCATCGTAGAACCTACTACGGCAGAAGAGACACTGGAGATTCTGCATAACATCAAGGAGAAATACGAAGAGCATCATAATGTGAGCTACACAGACGAAGCACTGAAAGCATGCGTAAAGCTTGCAGACAGATACATGCACGACCGCTCCTTCCCAGACAAGGCCATTGATGTGATGGACGAGGCTGGCGCTCACATTCACATTAACAGTGCGACCGTCCCTGACGAACTCATAGAGGCTGAAAAGAAACTCAATGCAACCATCGCCAAAAAACAGGCTGCCGTGGCAAGCCAGAATTTCGAGATGGCTGCAACATTGAGAGACTACCAGACAAAGCAGGAACGCGACATTGAGATGATGCGCAAGCAATGGGAACATGGCGATCCGAACCACCGTGTCACCCTAGACGAAACGGAAATCGCCAAGGTAATAAGCAACATGACAGGCATCCCTGTCCAGCAAATGGCAGAGAGTGAGAATGTCCGTCTGAGAAATATGGGTAAGACTCTCAAGGAAAAAGTGATTGCCCAGGACGCTGCCATCGACAAGGTAGTGAAATCCATCCAGCGCAACCGCATGGGACTGAAAGACCCTAACCACCCTATCGGCGTGTTTATGTTCCTAGGTCCTACAGGTGTCGGAAAGACCTACCTCGCCAAGAAACTGGCAGAAGAGATGTTCGGTTCGGCAGATGCACTCTTCCGCATCGATATGAGTGAGTATGCTGAAGGATTCAACACTTCACGACTCATCGGTTCGCCTCCAGGATATGTAGGCTACGATGAAGGTGGACAGTTGACTGAGAAAGTACGCCGCAAGCCATACAGCATCGTTCTGCTGGATGAGATAGAGAAGGCAAACAGCCAGGTGTTCAATCTCCTGCTGCAGGTAATGGATGAAGGAAGACTGACAGATGGAAACGGCCGCTTGATTGACTTCCGTAACACCATCATCATCATGACCTCCAACGCCGGTACTCGCCAGCTCAAGGAATTCGGCAGAGGCGTAGGTTTCAATGCTGGCGGAATCGGCAGCAACGGAATGCCTATAGACGAAAAGGATAAGGAATATGCCCGTAGCGTCATTCAGAAGCATCTGTCCAAGCAGTTTGCTCCGGAATTTCTCAACCGTCTCGATGAGATTATCACCTTCGACCAGCTCGATTTGTCTGCTATCACCAGCATCGTAGATCTAGAGCTGAAATCACTCGTAAAGCGAATTGAAAATCTGGGTTACCATTTCCAGATGACCGACAAGGCAAAGGAATTCGTGGCCAGCAAGGGATACGATGTGCAGTTTGGTGCCCGTCCATTGAAGCGGGCTATCCAAAACTACGTGGAGGACGGACTCTGCGAGCTGCTGATGGAGGGCAACCTGAAGTCAGGATCCGTCATCAGCATCGGAAAGAATCCGAAGAAAGACGAATTGACTTTCAAAAATATGATAAAAGATTAATTTGGTATATAAAATCTTACATCGGGGAGTTTGCCTGTGAAGGTAGGCTCCCTTCCATTTTGTTAATGATGGTTAACGCAAAGAAAACTCTTCACAAATTATTTTCTCAATTAGAAAATTTTAGTTACCTTTGCATTCACGTAAAGAGAAAAGCCATGATGGCTCAGTTGGTAGAGCAACGCATTCGTAATGCGTGGGTCGCGGGTT
>ERZ1034939.487-NODE-487-length-25232-cov-16.412599_pt1 | contig 25232 bp, 12 predicted proteins | sample MGYA00520626_ERZ1034939 | MGnify/ENA primary metagenome ERZ1034939 (study PRJEB33766, sample SAMN09781751) | gut metagenome | biome: gut microbiome | host: Homo sapiens | place: Madagascar | study: EMG produced TPA metagenomics assembly of the PRJNA485056 data...
TACTAATTGCCCGAACACTTTCTTTAAATAAGTTCATAGTTTCAGCTGTTGACTCTCGATTGAATCGGGAGGAACGGTGGTTCTTTACTTGATAAACAGTTTGCTTGTGTGCAAATACGTCATAACCCATTATCAGGTGGTTATTGCGGTGAGGTCCCACCTCTTCCCATTCCGAACAGAGAAGTTAAGCTCACTTGCGCCGATGGTACTGCAATGCAATGCGGGAGAGTAGGTAGCCGCCTCCTTTTATCAAGAGCCTCAGATTTCGAAAGATTTCTGAGGCTTTTCTGTTTTCCTACAGTTCTGCTTTCTTATCACCCAGCTTTTTCCCACAGATAGATGGGCGCAGCTCCTTTTACCTTTTTACCTTTAAATCCTTTTTACCCTTTTACTTTTTTACCTTTATTGTCTACACTATCATTTTCTCTCAAAAATGATGTTGAATCTTCTTTAGTGATGTTTATGTATAAAATGTTAACGGATTGTGGGTTTTCATTTATAAAATCAGAAAAATTACGTACTAAAATGTTTCATAGCGCAAAAAAAGTTACGAAAAATTCCCCCCCCCATTCATTTTTTTTTCTTACTTTTGCCCCCAGAAAATGCGAACTATCATGTAAACGGTTAATTTATATAATTACCTATTTATATAGTAAGAACGAAAAAAAATAGAATAAACTAAACTCTTTTAATAGATGGTGAAACGATTAATTTTAGCTACAGTGTTACTCATATTTGTATCGCTAGCTAATTATGCGCAAAACACGGGAGTCAAGTCCAACCTCTTATATTGGGCTACCACAACTCCTAATCTCGGTGTCGAGACTGCCTTAGGCAAGAAGCATACCGCTCAGGTATTTTTTGGCTTCAATCCTTGGAAACAGTCCGGTGGCGACCAGTCAAGCCTTCGTCATTGGCTTTTGCAACCAGAATACCGTTACTGGTTCTGCCAGAGCTTCAATGGCTGGTTCTTGGGTGTTCATGCCATGGGCGGACAGTTTAATGCAGGAGGAGTGAAGTTACCCCTTGGCATTTTCAAATCACTACGCGACCATCGCTATGAAGGATGGTATGTAGGTGGTGGTGTGACCGCTGGTTATCAATGGCCTCTTTCCAAGCACTGGAACCTGGAAACCTCTGTAGGTTTCGGATATGATTATATCCAGTACGACAAGTTCAAGTGCGGTGCCTGTGGCGAGAAGGAGAAGTCATCTCATGACAACTACGTGGGTCCTACCAAGGCAGCCATTTCTCTTATTTATATGTTGTAACTCATTAAACATAATCTATGAGTATGAAAGATTTTAAGAACTACATATTATTATTCAGCTCTCTTTTGATGGCTATGCCTCTTGCAGCCCAGGATTGCAAGAGTCTCAAGTTGGCTGCCGATAAGATTCAGGTATCTAATGTTCAGATGTCTCATCACAATGACCAGATTACGGTTGCGATGGATCTGAATCTCGATTCCCTGGATCTCCCAACCAACAACCAGCTTGTCTATACCCCGATAATCAAGCATAAGGGTGAGCTGCTCAAGATGCCGGAGATTGTTATCAACGGCAGAAGACAGCAGATTATGTATGACCGTGGAGTAGGGAAGAAACAGTTGCAGCTTTCACCTCAGGCTTTGGTGGTGAAGCGAGACAATAAGAAGCAGCAGACAGTGAAGTATCTTGCCTCCGTTCCTCTCTCTTCTAAGGAAAGAAACTACGATTTGGATATTCATGAAGACCTCTGCGGTTGTGGTGATCTGCAGGATGGCAACGATTTCACGGTTTCTCGCCGTCGCCAGCCGGTAGCTTCTTTCGTCCGTCCGGAGGTAGAGGCAATCAAGGTCCGTCATCTGGATAAGCGTGCTTATATCGATTTCCCGGTAGACCGTATAGAGCTGCATCCTGATTACCGCCGTAATCCGGAACAGTTGGATAGCATCATCCGCACCATCAATGCATTGAAGGAAGACAGGAACCTCGAAGTGAGCGGCATCAACATTCATGGTTATGCATCACCTGAGAGTCCTTACACCCATAATGATTATCTGGCAAAGAACCGTGCCAAGACGCTGACCGAGTATGTCCGCCGGATGGTGAAGTTGCCAAACAATCTCTTCACGGTTTCTTCTACACCTGAGGATTGGGATGGACTGATAGCTTATATTAAAGGTAGCAACCTGGAGCATAAGGATGCCATTCTGGCGATTATTGCAGACAAGAGTCTGAATCCTGATGCCCGCGAGTTGAAGATTAAGAAGCAGTATCCTTCAGAGTATCGCTTTATGCTCGACACCTGGTATCCGGCACTCCGTCATTCCGACTACCACATTACTTATAAGGTGAAACCTTTCGATGTGGAAGAGGCAAAGGAGATCATCAAGACCAAGCCACAGCAGTTGAGCCAGGAGGAGATGTTCATGGTAGCCCAGACTTACGAGCCAGGCAGCAAGGAGTTTAATGATGTGATGGAGATAGCCGTCCGCATGTTCCCAGAGAACGAGACTGCGAATCTGAATGCAGCCATAACCCGCTTGAATGCCGGTGATGCAGATGGTGCGAAACAATATCTCGACAAGGCAGGAACCAGTGCCGAAGCCCAGAATGCCCGAGGAGTTTATGAGATGCTGAAGGGCAACGAGAAGCAAGCTCGTTATTATCTGGAGCAGGCAGCCAAGGCAGGTATTGCTTCTGCAAAAGAAAATTTACAGAATCTATAAAGTTATACATACTGTCTGTTTAGGACAATATAGCTATTCCTTAGAGCCAGGGTACTTCCCTGGCATGGGACTGTCTCCTGAACCAGGCATATCTTTTCTAAGTACAAATATAGAAAGAAACTCAAATATAACGTATTAGATGAATTGTAAACCAAATATATAAAAATGTAATACAATTAGATTTTTAAGAGCGTTTATAAGTAAAGAAATAATTTATTAATAACAACTATAATAACTTACAAGATGAAGAAAACTTTATTATTTTCCGTTGCATTGGCGGGGCTGATGCTCGGTTCTTGTTCAAGTAGTGATGATCTGAATGGTGGTGGAAGTGCTCCTGCTAAGCAGGATGGTAATGGCTATGTAGCATTTACAATTAATTTGCCTACTCAGCCAAGTACACGTGCCGGTAGTTTTAACGACGATTTCAAGGATGGTATGGCTAATGAGTATGCAGTTAAGAATGCTACACTCCTTTTGTTCCAGGGTGCAGCAGAATCAAGTGCTACTTTTGTGGGTGCTTACAAATTGAGTACCGAACCTTGGACCTCACCTGCTGGTGATCAAAACATCACAACCACTTCCAAGAAAATTGTGAAAAAAATTGATAAGTCAGGTACTGACATGAAAGCTCTTGTTGTATTGAACCGCAATGAAGTCTTCACAGTAAATGAAACTGCAAATTCCTTGAAATTTAAAGGCAGTACTACTGATTTTGCTGGAACTTATAAAGAATTTGTTGAGTCGGCTAATGCCACATCAGGTGAAAACTTGACAAAGACAGGTTTCTATATGGCAAATGCTCCTTTGTGTAGTAAAAAGGGTGATGATTCAGACCCTGCAGCTGGTACTGTTTCTACTTTGACGAACTTGGATGGTAAAATCTATGATACAGAGGCAGAAGCATTAGCAGGTACGGCTGCTCAGGTTTATGTAGAACGTGCTGTAGCTAAGGTAACACTTAACAAGGGTACTGTAACTGAAACTACTACAAGTACATCTACATCTGTCCCATTTGATGTATTAGGCTGGGCAATTGATAATTTTAACAAAACGACTTATTTGGTTCGTAACACTGAAGGTTTTGACTCATGGAAGAGTTTCTCTTCTAAAGGACTAACACCTTCTAAATATCGCTTTGTTGGTGGAGCTGCTGTAGCAACAGATTTGTATCGTACTTATTTCGCTAAGGATGTTAATTATGATACAGATTACTCTGCTGGTATTTTGGAACGTGCTACCAATTACGTAAATACTTATGGTGATACAAATCCACAGTATTGCTTCGAAAACACTTTTGATGTACCTCACCAGAATGAGAATTTGACAACTCTTGTAACAATCAAGGCTAAGTTGAATAGTGGTAAAGATTTCTATATTGTAGGAGGTGATCAGACCAAACTCTATCAAAAAACAGAGTTAGATAAACTGGTAAAAGAAAAGTTCTTGAATACTGAAGCTACATGGGTTACAGAAAATGCTAAGGATGCTTCAACAAAAATTGGTGAAGATGCCCTTACTTTGACTTATGATAAAGATGAAGCAGGTGTAATCCACTTGACAGGAGTTACAGTAGATCCAGCTAAGTTAAAGACAACTCCTGCTCCATTACCTGCTACTTATGTTGCAGATGTAGAGGCTGCTGTTGGTTCTATGGTTTATTACAAGAATGGTGTTTCATATTATACAGTACGTATCAAGCACTTTGGTGACGACTTGACTCCTTGGAAAAAGAATGAACTAGGTGTTAAAGCTGGTGAAGTTTACCCACTAACAGATCGGGCAGAAAACTGGTTAGGTCGTTATGGCGTTCTCCGTAACAACTGGTATGATATCACCGTTCAGGGTGTTAAGGGATTAGGTTCTGCTACCGTTCCAGAATTGACTGGTACTACCGATGATGAACTTGATTCTTACATTGCTGTTCAGATTAACGTCCTCTCTTGGGCTAAGCGTACACAGAATGCTACTTTGCACTAAGATGTAAGTATGATAAAAGATAAAATATAGAAAATAATAATTGATTAGCGATATGATAGCGCAGAAGATAAACAAATGGTTAAAGGGTGTCATGGCAGCTGCCATGACCCTGACCGTCGCGACCTCATGCCACGATATGTGGCACCAGGATTACAGCGATTGTCCTAATGGTGTATATGTGAAGTTTAAGTATGATTATAACCTCCAGCGTGCCGACATGTTCAACGACCATGTTGGACAGGTAACGCTGTATGTATTCGACGAGAACGGAAACTATATAACCCAACAGACCGAGACGAATTCTGCGCTATCATCGCCTCTCAAAGACCCAAATTATGTGATGCATGTCGAGAACCTGCAGCCAGGTAAATATCAGTTCCTTGCCATTGCCGGACAGAATGCATACGCCGACCAGTTAACTTCAGGCCGCGCCAAGTTCGTTCGTACCACTCCATCGGCTTCAGGAGATAAGATGCAGAAACTGGAAGTGAATCTCGACCATGAAAATAGGGGAGAGTATGATGAGGTTGTCAACAACAGCCTTCCGCTCGATACCCTCTGGCATGGTAAACTGCTGGAGGCAGTAGAGGTATCATCCTCAAAACCTTCTTATGCAACCATCCCTCTGGTGCGTGATACCAAGAAGATCAATGTGGCGCTTCGTGACCTTGACTCTCCACAGGATATGGATGTCAACGACTACACGATGACCATCGAAGACCATAATGCCCGCATCCTTTGGGATAACTCTCTCGATGAGAGCCGTAAACTCATTTATACCCCTCATGCTACATGGAATACAGTAGATGAGGACGAGCAGGGCAAGATAGCCCATGCTGACTTTATGACTTCCCGCATTCTGAAGCACGAAGATTACAACCTGGATGGCCGACTCCTGATTAAGAGCAAGGAGACCGGAAATACGGTAGTCAATGTAGATCTGCCAGACCTCTTGAGTCGTCTTCGCACCAGCGAGGAGTACAGTTACAGTGCACAGGAATTCCTAGACCGTGCCTACGATTACAAACTTCAGTTCTTTATCCAGGGTGGCAAGCTCAAGTATTGCTACATCACCATCAGCGTGAATGTGCTGAGTTGGAGCAAGCGCATCCAGTTCGAAGAACTCCATTAACATGTCCTACCCGGTTTTCAGTAAGCCGATATAAAAAAGAAAGTGTATGTTTAAGATGAAAACAATAACCCTCTCATTGCTAGCCCTTTTGCTGGTTATGTCGTTCGCATCCTGTGCGAGTGACACTACTAGTGATTTGCCTCTGCCAAGCAAAGATATGAAGGCATATCTGCAGGTAAAGGTAACGGTGGAAGGTAGTGGAGATACACGAGCGAGTAGGGCAGCTACAGAACCTAAAGGAGGTGAAGATGGAGATGGAAGAGAAAAAGGAATCAATAAAGAAAATGATGTCAATTCTCTTACTGTTTTACTATATAAATCTGGTAAAGATGACCTGTCGGATGATAATACTATAATAGATTATGTATATACATTTACCAATTTAACGAAGGCAACAACTTCTACTTCCGGCATAGATGCAACTTATACTACCGTTCCAAAAGAAATAGATGCTTCAATTGTCGGCAAGAATTATCATGTTATAGTGATAGCCAATGCAGACGATATGACTTCCAGATGTAAAGGACAGAAGATAAGTGAAGTAAGAGATTTGCAGATGTCGAAGGTGTGCACCCGAGATGCTGATATTACAAAGTTCTCAAACTTCATCATGTCATCAAAGAAGGATGCTAAGATAGATTTCACCAAAGAAGGTTCAGAAACAGATCCTTATGTGGTAAATGTAGACATCGAGCGCCTGGCTGCACGTATCGACATTATTCCAAATGCTACTTATGATGCAGCAAGCAATGCTTATTATTATGATGTAAAAGATGGCGCAAATGTAATAGGCGGTTTTAAGCTTGAATCTGTTACTCCTAGCAAAGTCTTGACAAAGGGAGAATACCTGATTAAGCGAGTTACTTCAGATGCAGCTGTATCTGCAGTTACTTATTTCGGATTGGAAGAAATGGATGCTACTACTAAGGCTTCTACTAATTATGTGGTTTGTCCTTGGACAAAGGATCGTACAGGTCTTACTCTCGCAGAAGCCGAAGGTCCTGCATCTCTATATAATGTAAAGAAGACAACTTCTACCAGTACGGCTTTAGGAGAAGCATCTTACATCCTCGATTATGTGATGGAGAATACGACCACCGATAATGCCGAGACTTATTCTACAGGTCTTATCTTTAAAGGCAAGTATTATGAAGAGACTGAATGGGATGCAACAAACCATCGTCCGATTGCAAGTGCAAAAGGTACTGATAGGGAATATACCTACACCATTCGTCATAGTGACCCAAATGGTACTGGTCCTTCTACCGCCCCAATGTATTACGGTATTGTCCGCAATAACATCTATCAAATAAAGATAGAAGGAGTGGTGGGAAAGACTAAAGGTTTGAAGTTGACAATCCACGTGAGAAAATGGGCAACCTACACTCACGACGAGACTACAATGTAACAACAAAACAAACAGATAAACAGAAAGTATAGTTTGAAATTAAACTTTCAGAGAAAATGAAAACGATTAGAACGATACATACGGCATTGATTCTGATGGTGCTAGCCTTTATCTCGGCTTGCTCCACAGATAGTGCTGACTCTATACAAGGAGGCAGTGGAGGCGATAACCAAGGCGATAAGGTTACCGTCCACATGACTCTTTCTACGGCTTCTTCTGGAACCAGAGCTACGTTGTCATGGAATGATGGCGTAGATGCAGAAAACATGAAGAGCTGGGTAGTAGCCTTTATAAAAGACGGCAAGGTTGTTTCTTTTGCAGAGAATACGGATGTATCGGCTAATAATCGCATTAAAGATGAAGTCACAATCAAGGATCTTCCTAAAGGAGAAGCTACCTATCAGGTTTATTCCTTCGCCAATCTTACTTCCACCGAGCTAGGCATCTCTAAAGGTGCCGAAGTTGATTTCGACAACAAGAAGTGGAAGATGAATGGTAATGGCTTCGATGTTACTACCAAAGGCATTCCAATGAGCAATAAGCAGGAAGTAACGATAGATGCTTCCGGTAAGCCTGATAAAACTGATCTTTGGGTAGTAAGAATGCTGGCAAAGGTTACACTCCGGTTTAAGAATCCAAGTGCTACTCCTTTAGTAATCAAGGATATTACAATCAGCGATATAACTTCAAATCCTTCTGCTACTGCCAATACAGATGGTAACATCATGTTGCTGCCAAAGCATACTGACACATCAACTGGTGCAGATCTGGATGAGGTTGCATGTACTCCGAATCTGGTAGGGCAGGCTGCAACGCAGAATTATACTTATAACTTGTCTTCTGCGGTGACGATACCTGCAGGAACTTCTGATTATAAAGAGGTTTCATTCTATGTAAATGAAAGCGCAGCGGGCAATACTTCCAAGTATTTCATCATCAACCTGAATACTTCAGCAGGAGTCAAGCGTTACGCCCTGTTCCAGGATTGGACAACGATAGCTCGAAACGACCATCACATTCTCCCAATCTCATTAGATGATTACAAGTTGAAGTTTGATGTTCAGTCCTTCACTGCCATCGGTCTCTATCCATCCATAACAGATAACGGAACCACTCTTTCCTACACCTGTTATTACCCAGAAGAGGAATTCCATATCCAGCCAAAGGTAGTTAAGGCAAGTGATGACACAGAGGTAACTGGTATCGATAATACCCAAGTAACATGGAATCTGATTCAAGAAGATGGTATGGCTGATGCAGATGCTGCAAAAGCGAATGCCGAGTTGGTATTTAAAACTCCTCTTCCTAAATGGACTCCATCCACCGGCTATTTCGAAGGTATCTTCAATGATGACAAAGCCGACAAGCAGAGGGCCCTCTATCAGGTCACAGTCCCTGTGCCGGGTGAAACGAGCAAGTCTCTTATATACAAGATACTTTTCACCAAGGATTTAAGCAGCTATGCTGCTCGTAAACATTATACACGTAAATACTATCGCTATGAATAAGATTAAAAACATATATCGTACTCTCATCCTCCTCCTTTCATTGGTTTTTATGCCAGTGGAAGGATGGGCTAGTGATGGATACTTGGTTGCAGAGAAAGCTAATTTATATTCAGCCATAACAAGTAGCAAATTGAAGTATGCTTGTTTTTATATTGAATATAATGGAACTAAATTTGACTTTTCTTCTTGGAATATAAAATCTGGCACAGTAGATGTTCCAAATACTCAATATGCAAATTGGATAGGATTTAAAAAAGAGGGAACGTATGTGTTTTATACAAAGCCAGATTGGGGTTATTCTTCTGAGGATAATTTTACTGTTTCTTTTAAGCCTAACGATGGAGTTAATATACATGGAACAAAATTAATCCTTCTCCTTTCTAACGATGCCAATCTCTTAACCGAAAAAGAGAATCTTGCTGGCGTCACAAAGATGGAATTTGATTTATATACAGAAGATGGCTTGAATTCTTCTGCGGTTAAGTATGGCAGTAACTCTGCTGACTTTTCAAAAGCAGAAAGTACTTCTATTATTCCAAAAGCAGCGACATCTACCAATGTAACTTTGCCTGATTTCAATGCAAAGTATTTGCGTTGGCAGTTATTTGAGTCTGAGACTGCTACAACTCCTGTCGCTACCATAACAGATATATTGAGTAATTCTTCATCAACAGTTAAAGGTTCTGATTTGATTTACTATCATGATACTAAAGTTGCTGATGATGCAGCCCGTACTGTATCTTTTGATTTCTCAAAACTTGCAACAGGAGCAGATGTAGAGAAATATGTCTTGAAATGTACCTGGGCAAATAATGATGCCAAGGTGGTAACATATAATGGAAATACCTATATTCTTCAGGAGCCAACTCTTAATGGTGAATATACCTTCAAGTTTGTAAAGCAAGAAACACTTGATGCGCTTCCTTTAGAGCTTTCTGCTGATAATGGAGCTGCTGTGCCTACTCATGATGTAGATGCAATATATAAAGACGGAAAACTCGAAGTAAGTTTGAAAGATGTAGTTCCTTATATCCTTTCTGATTTTGGCGTAGCTGATAAGAAGGATGTCAGCGACTTCTATATGCGTTGGGTATTGGCTGATAAGGATGGAAAAATCATAAGCGCTAATTCTAATAATAGCGCTCTGGCTTTGCGCAAAACTTCTGATAGTGTGGGGTATTATACCTTGTTGTCAAAAGAGGGTTCTTCTTTATTGCCTAATGGATTGAATGTAACTTTCGAGTTGCCTTCCGGTTCTTCATGGTCTTCAGACATGAAGGTATATTGCTTGTTGACTAATGATCTCACTGGCCATGAAGCGAAATATGGCGTCATTACAAAAGAGCCATCAGCTTTCAAGAGCAAGATAAATGTAAAGCTCTATTCTCCAAATGATCTCCCTTTCAAACATTACGAGGGTATCGCCAATAAGAAGGGAGATTGGGATATGGTGAATGGCCATACCTATCAGAAGACTCATGAATGGGAGTATTATTACTATGTGGATGGAACAGAAAATCAGATTTTCTTATCCCTGCCTTTCGAATATGGTAATGATCTTGAACCTCGTGGTTATTTCCGTTGGTATGATTATAATACTGATCAAGAATCAGAACATCTTATAGCTTTTGGTGATGCGACACAAACTAAATTATTCAAGAAGGGAAATAGGGGATTATTCGCAAATAATATTGGTGCAAATCCTACTGAAAACATGATAGGTGTTTATTATAGTACTTCCCATGTTAACCCTTCATGGGAAGGGGAGACTATTGCCTGTGATGTAAGTAGATATGTTGATGGAATGGATGAGTCAAGGACTTATCTGCTCCATGAACCAACTTTGTCTATTCGTTACATTTTCCATATTCTTCCCAAAAAGAAGATTGCTGATGATATCATGGCTGCATTGTGCAATCATGATGATGGTGATTATACTTATGAAGATAACAAGAAGGCAACATTTGGTTATAAGGATGAAAACTCAGAAACAACATTGCGTTTGCAATTGCAAGATATTTCCCGATATTCATTTTATCCGATGACATCTGAGGGCTTGAAAAAGGTTGTATATAATAATGATATAACTGATGCTGATTTTGATAAGTCAAATTATGTCTCTGTTTCGAAATGGGGATATAATGTAGTATGGCGAATTTATGATATTACGAAAACAAAATATTGTGAGATAAAGAGTAGTGGTCGCTTTCTTGATTTAACTGAAAAAAAATTGAATGATGCTGATTGGTATAATTTAGAAGGTTCGGTTATTGATGCTAGCGAGAAGCCGGTTATAGATAAAGGTATTCCTGTATTTGTTGTAGCTTATTTGAAAGCTTCAGATACACAGATGTGTCCTGTAGCTAACTTTGATGTTCGATTCATGAATAATCATCCGATGACTAAAGCAGAGATAGTTGCTGAAGGTTTGAATAATAGACTGATTAGTTATCTTGATGAGCATTATAAAATGGCTGCCAAGCCAATTACATTTGATGATGATGATATTGAACAGACGGTGGCTGCTCCTACTAATCCTGATGACAACCAGGATCGATTACCATCTAAATGGGATCGTCGTGCTTATAGTTTCGTATATCGTGATTTGATTGACTACGATGCAACTAATTATGGTGGTTCGAATAAAATCGAAATCGGTCATTCTCCACTTCATGGAGATTATTGCTTGTATAAGTCAGCAAAACTTAGTGATGTTTCTACTTCTAGTCAAGGGTATCTTTGGTGGTATAATGAAGGTATTACGTTATATGATAAGACCTATGAGACGACCAATGGTTCTCAATATGGTCATTTTCTTTATGTGGATGCATCAAATGAAAGTAGAAAAATCGCAGCTTCTGATTTCACGGCAGATCTTTGTACAGGACAGCAGCTTATCTTCACAGCGGCAGTTGCTGACATGACTCATCAGAATGTCAAACCACAGATTATGTTTAAACTATTTGGCGTTAATAAAGATGTCAATGGTGAGATTGTTGATAAACATCTGATACATAGTTTTTCATCTGGTGATTTTAGTAATAATGTAGAAGGCTTGAAATCAGCGACTTGGTATCAGGTATACGGTAAGATTACTTTGCAAAAAGAATCAAATGTAGAGCAGTATTCTGATTTTCGGCTGGAGATAGATAATTACTGCAAGAATACTCAGGGTGCAGACTATGCCGTAGATGATATTCGTATATATCTTGCGCCAGCTAAGGTTCAGGTGCTCCAGGAAAAGCCAATTTGTGAAAACGCTACAACTGGAACCATCAAACTGAAGATACGTGCTATCCACGAGACATTGAATGCAATTTTGGGTCATACAGATTCCAAGATTTATTTCCGTTTTGTGGATGAAAATGGTAAAGCTGTTACTAGTGATGGACTTTATTCATATACCTTAAAGAATTTAACGGATGGAACAACGAAGAATGTTGATGGTACAGAATATGGTACTGTAGACGTATACGATTCAGAGGAAAAATGTAAGAACTTTGAGATCGATGGTACTAATATGATAGAAGTAGACAGCGAAGGTGAAACTTATATCGTTATCAGCAATAAAGACTATCCTTTGACTACTGGTAAGAAGTATTATGTATCTGTATCTACAGAGGATCCTGCCAAGGGAAATGCTAATTGGGGTACACCTGCTGAGGTCTGCTCGTTGTACAGTAACTGGTTTGAAATGGTTAGCCAGCATCCAATCATTACTGATACTGATGGTAACGTCATTACGGATTATAAGATTCCTTGCGGTGAAACAGGTAGCTATTCTGTTAAAATCAAGGGACAGTTGATAACAACAGACCCTAATACTGGTGGTAAGATAACATTGAATAATGTTAAGTTCTTCTGGTATCTTGATGGTAAAGATGAGGCAAATAAGTTGAACGTAACAGCAAGTAATGAAATCACCATCAGCAAGGATAAGCTTCCTTTGGGTGAAACTCATAAAATCTATATGAAGCCTGAGGGAACTGAGAATGCTGATGGCTATATTCCATATACAATCAATGGTAAGACCTATCTGTTGTGTCCTAGTGCCATACCTGTCCCATTGCGTGTAATGAAGGATGGACCACAGCTTAATTTCGGTTTCAATGATGTGGATTATCCATTCAATGATGGCAGTTATGAGGCTTCGCTTCGTATCGGTTTGCCACAGCTGGAGAAGTTGAAGGCTTCTAAGGGATATTTGAAGGTACCTCTTCATAGTGCTACGATGAGAGATGGATCAGCTATTACTAAGCCACTTACTTTCATTGATGATAGTAAAACTCCTGCTGGTCCTTCGACATCGGTGTATGTTGCATCTACGAACGATCCTTTATGGGAAAAGATGTTGAATACTCCGGTTGCAACATTGGAGAATGATGAGTTGGCGGTTATTGATCCAAAAGTTCAGTCTACCCTCAATCTCAAATTTGAAGATAATGCAGTTGCTAATTTCCACGAGGGATATTACTATGTTCTCCGATTCGTTTACGAGAAGAGAGCTGTTTCGGAGGGAACTACCAACTGCCCAGGCGAGTCTTATCTCAAGGTGAAGATAGTACCGGAGTTCATTACCTGGACGCCTACTGCCGATGGCGGTATGAATGCCAACTGGAACAATGATAATAACTGGCATCGCTCATCTTCTACAGAATTGTATGATAATGAGTATAAAGATTATCTGGCTTATGGAAACAGTATGTCGGGTACACCAACTTCTGCAAAGGAGATTCCTACGCTGAATAGCTATGTGCCAATGAAGTTTACCAAGGTAACCATCGGCAATCTGAAAGGTTTGCCATTCCCTGACCTCGGTAATATCGTTTACCGTAGCACCAATAAGATTGCTACCAAGCTGACTAACGGTAAGGGTAATGAGGCAACGAAGTATATCCGGTACGACATCATGGCTTACTGGGATGAGTCAGATGCAAATAAGGGATTGGGTACTGACGGCAATCTGAAGTGCGAGAAGTTCTATGGCAATACCTGCCATCAGATTTACTTCAAGCCTCAGGGCGAGCTTCGCGACCAGTGCTATCTGATATATGACAAGGCTTGGGTAGAAAAGGAGCTGGTGCCTAACAGGTGGTACACCATGGCTTCGCCTCTGCAGTATATCTACGCAGGTGATATGTATGTGCCAGCAAGCAATGGCCGACAGGAAACCAAGGCATTTACGGACATCAAGTTTACGGATAAGACTGCTGATGGAAAAGCTGATGTGTATAGCCGAAGCAAGTATCCGGTTTATCAGAGAGCTTGGATGAAGAGTGGAGTAGAGGAGATCACACCTAATGGTCATTATTCCGCTTCTCATTATCCTACTGGTGCTGTTACTGGTAATGTTGATATGAATCTCGGTTACTGGAGCCATGTATATAATAAGGTGGACGAGAGCTATTCCGATGCAGCAGATGGAACCTTCGGTGGCTTCTCTATTAAGGCGGGTAATGCGCTCTTACCAAAGGATAAGACTGAGAATGCGCTCCTCCGTTTGCCGAAGGCTGATACAGAATATCAGTACTTCGATTATAACGGAACTGGGAACTCTTCAAGCAAAACTTCGGTTACGAAGGATCCTAAAGGTCGTGGCAGACTTCTCGTTGCTTTCAGTAACGATGAGAAGCATCTCGCAGAGAAGACTCAGAACTTGGGAACTGATAACAACAGCGGTTACTATCTCGTGGCCAATCCATATACCTGTTCTATCTCTCTGAAGAAATTCTTCGAGGCCAATACAGGTTTGCAGAACGCTATTTGGATTGTAGAGAATGGTGAGGCAAAGGCAATTTCTTCTACAGAGAACTATGCTATCCAGCCTACCCAGTCGTTCTTTGTCAAGAAGGAAGATGGAAAAACGGTAGAAAATGTAAGATTCACTTCTACGATGTGTGTTGACCGCACCATTACTCCTGGCCTGCAGATGGCATCTGACTATGTAAAGAGCATTGAAGCAACGACAGAGAATTCAAACGGCCAGACTTCTAGGGCACGCATCGCCTTGCGTCCGGAGGCTTCTGCCGACTATGATGACCAGGAGGATGTGGATCTCTTGTATGATCAGAACCTCAAGGATGTTCCGCAGGTTTATACCGTTGCCGGAAACGAGGCGGTGGCTGTGAATGCGGTTCCTGAGTTGTCCTGGATTCCGCTCGGTATCGTGAGCCAGCAGGCTGAAGAGGTTTCACTTACCCTGAAGGGTGTGAACAAGCTCGATGCTCCGGTTTATCTTTATGATGCAGCATCGGCAAGCTTTACAGAACTTCATGAAGGCGAGGCTGTGAAGGTGAAGGCGGGTGACCACGGAAGATACTTCCTCACCCAGACCCGTACCTCAACCGGCATCGACCGCATGGAGGCAGAAGAGCAGAGCGCACCGGTGAAGGTTTACTCACCTGCTGCAGGCATGATCGTTGTTTCTGCCTTGGGTGGTGAGAAGCTCGACAGGGTTCAGGTATTTACATTGGATGGCAAGATGGTTCACAGTTATCAGTTGCCTGACAAGCAGAGAATGATTCTGCGAGTTCCATCCGGAGTTTACATTGTGAAGGCATCTACCCAATCCTGTGCTCAGGCTAAGGGTCAGAAGATTGCCGTAAGATAGTATATTCTAGTTTTTTAAATATCAATAGGGAATTATAAAGAACCCAAAAGGGGGAGCCAAAGCGTTGGCTTCCCCCTTTTTTAGCTTTATACTTTACTTGCGAAACTTTACAAGGGAGTTTCGCAAGTCTCACTTATTTACAATAATGATAATGCATAGAGAGGTAGAATGGTAACATGCCTTACTGCATCGTGATCCTCCTTGTCTATATAATCAAACGCTCCAAAATTCTCTAGAGAGCACCGGAAGGCATTGGTGAGTTTCTTCTCTCTCATGAATAGCCAGAGACTCTTCATGCCGCCTTGTGTTCCAGATTTGATTTCAATAGGAGTAATCTTCATTTTATGAATCTCCAGATAGTCTATCTCTGCCACACTTTTCCCCTTCTGTTCCCAGAAGAACATCTTCTGACGTTGGATACACGGTTTGTTTCGCAAAATCTCAAGTCCTGCAACCATCTCCATAAGTCCACCTTTGTTGACAAGTTCCTGAGGAGTACCAGCCAAAATGAGTTCTATAAGTTGCTGCGCCAGGTTGCCTTCCAACTGAAGCACGGCCAGCAGTAATCCGGAATCCAGAAACAGTACCTTCATGCTCTTCTCATCTGCCTCTGCATCCAGAGGAATACCATTGCCCGAGGTAGAGACTACAGGAGTTACGATACCTGCCAGGGTCAATAAACGGAGTGCCTCCCTAATCTGCGAACTTTGATAGTCGGCTGATATTTGCTTGAATGTCAACTTTTCACCTGCCTGATGGCAGACACCACGCATCGTAGTGCGCAACAGATCAGAATTGACTCTCTTCTTATATTTACTGAAATCATCTTCGTACGTCAGCACAATATCTTCCAGAATGTTCCTGCATCGGTTGAAGTCATGAGTACGTGTCCAGGCAAGCACAGATTCCGGCATACCTCCAACAAGCAGGTAAATACGGAAGTATTCCACGAGTTTATCATGGAAAGCCTGTTCTAGGGGACGATTTCCACAAGCTTCATTTCGCATTTTTACTAGCCCCTCTTCATTATTGGCATACAAGAATTCATCGAATGTCATCGGGTACATAAAGAGAGAATGAATTCTTCCTACTCCAAAAGTGGGAAGTTCCTGAAGTGTGAATTCAAGAAGTGAGCCTGCGGCGATGACATGCAGCTCAGGATAATCTTCCTTGAAAAACCGAAGAGCCATAATAGCCTCTGGGCATTCCTGTATTTCGTCAAGGAAGAGGAGCGTCTTGCCTGCTTCTACAGGGACATTGATGTAACTGCTGATCTTTTCAGCTATTGAACGCACATCAAGATCACCATGGAAAAAGGTTTTAATAGCTTTGCTGCGCTCAAAGTTCACTTCTGCAAAATACTTAAACTGCTTTCCAAAATGTTTAACTGCAGATGATTTTCCTACCTGTCGGGCACCACGAAGCAACAGCGGTTTTCGCATGGAATCTTCTTTCCATGCTATAAGCTGAGTATCTATATTTCTTTTTATATATTCTGTCATATCTATAATTATTTGAATATCAGCAGCAAAGATAATTAAAATATTCAAATCCGAGAAATAATTTGCGCTAAAATATTCAAATCCGAGAAATAATTCGCGCTAAAATATCCAAATCCGAGAAATAACAGGCAAGTTTCGCAAGTGGTTCTGTCACTCATTCATAATAAACAGCGGTTTTCTCCGTTTTTATTTATTATGAAGAAAGTAAGTTATCTTATATATTTATGGCTGGTTTGCTGCCTGGGACTGCAAGCACAGAGCCGCCGCGAAATGGGAGGCATCTATTATGCTTACCCCGTAACGGATGCTGCCGGAACCGATTCTCCGGCTGTGAAGACGCCTGCCGGTTTCTCACCTTATTATATCAGTCATTACGGGCGCCATGGGTCGCGATGGATGTCGAGGGATGAGCGCTATCTCTGGATAGAAAAGCAGTTTGCTGATGACGGCAATCTTACTCCGCTCGGACTTCAGATTAAAGGTATCGTGAAGCGGATATGTGAGAATGCAAAGGGGAACGGCGGCAAACTGACCCGACTGGGTGAACTGCAGCATCAGGGCATTGCTCAACGCATGTATGCCCATTATCCACAGATTTTTGCTGCCGGACATCAGGTTAAGGCACGCTCCAGTGTTTCCGACCGCTGCGCCAAGAGTATGCTCGCCTTCACTTCGCAGTTGCGGAGTCTACAGCCCCAGCTGCATCTGGATGTGAAGACCGATTCTGCCGATATGGCTTGGATAGCCTACGAATCTCCCGAACTGAAGGCGCTGAAGAAACGCACCAATGTAAAGGCTCAGGTTTCGCCACGCCGCTTCCTGCAGCAGCTCTTCAAGAACACCTCAAAGATAGAAGAACCCCTGAAACTGATGACCGAAATGTACGGACTCACCTCCTCCCTGCAGAATGTGGGCCTGAACTTTCCTGCCTATCCGCAGGAGATGGAAGACAGCCTGAATGCGCTCTTTACCGATGCCGAATTCCGTGCCATCTATGAAGCCAACAATCTCCGCATGAACATCACCAACGGCAGTATGGCTGCCAATGAAGAGATTTCGGCACGAAGCGCCATCTCGCTCTGGCAGAACATCGAAACCGAAGCCGATGCCGCCTTGCGCTCTTCCCAGTCATCAGCCACCCTCCGTTTCGGTCATGATACAGCCCTCTACCGGCTCCTGTCTCTTCTTTTTGATGCCACCTTGCCTCCTGCCGGTGCCCGTGAAGACGCCGACCAGGTAGTACTCGGTGCAGAGACTGACAGGATGGACCGCGTGGTTCCGATGGGTGCCAACCTGCAGATGATATTCTACAAAAACCGGAAGGATAGCGTGGTGGTGAAGTTCATGCTGAACGAAAGAGACATCATGCTTTCGCCTGTAGGTCAGGTGATTTACGGCACTCATTATTATTCCTGGAAAGAATGGAAGCAGGAGATGCACCAGCGTATCCACCAGCTGGAACATGTGCGCCAGCTCTATGCCATCCAAACGATGGGAGGAGCTGGACAGGCGATTCCTGCCGTACTGGTTCCGAACGGCCAAAACTTCTGGACTCCCCAAACCCGGGATACCGAGCAGCCTTGTGTGGCTCCTTATAATGATAAGGATACGCTGTTGCAGGGATTCCGGTGCAGCCATTGGCCGGGAGGTGGGGAGAAACGGGATTACGGCTCTTTCACCCTAGCTGCCTTGGGAGGCAAACTCCGTCTGCAGCCCGCTCAGCGTGCCACCGCTTTCAGCCATCAGGACGAGGTATCGCATCCCCATTACTATGGTGTCCAGCTGAAGGATGAGCATCTGAAGGCAGAGATGACTGCCCTGAGCCATACCTCCATGATCCGTGTTACGCCCGATAAAGACGAACTGGTTCATCTCGTTATCCAGCCCAATAATGATGACGGACAGGGAACCATCGAGATTGATACCGTGAACCATGTGGTTTATGCCTATAATCCGGCGCCTCATGTATATCAGGGATGGGGGAAACCGGATGATTTCGGGGGACATTTCGTGCTGGCTTATGATAAAGATGAGCTGGTTGACTATGGTGTCTTTGATGAAGCGCAGGCGGAAAGAAAGGGACTGATGGTGACCTGCAAGCCGGGCATCGGTGTCTGGCTCACCTTCAGGGGAAAGACTGGAAAGGCGATGGAATGGATGTCGGCTACCTCCTTTACTTCGCGCAATCAGGCGGTGACCAATCTCAATGCCGAAAACTATATGTACGGTGGTCTGGACTTCAACAGTATGATGGAGTATGCTGCCAATCTGTGGTGCGAACGTCTGCATACCATCGATGTGGAGAGTCAGGATACGGCAAAGGTGAACCGCTTTTATACCGCCCTGTACCGCAGTTCGTTTCTTCCCCATGAGTTGAGCGATGTCGGCGAACTGCAATATGGTGACTTTGCAATGTGGGATACCTACCGCGCACAGTTGCCTCTTTATCATCTTCTTACGCCGATGCTGTCGGGAGAGATGATGCAGTCTCTGGTAAAGATGTATCAGGATGGTGTCTGGATGCCTGTCTTTCCAACTGCCAACTGCGGGCAGAGGGAGATGCTGGGCGATGATGCCAGTATCGCGCTTGCCGATGCCTATGTCAAGGGCATCCGCAACTTTGATGCCGTGAAGGCTTACGAGGGAATGCGCATGAATGCCTTCTCTACTCCTTATCTTGCCAAGGATTACCGTTCCGGAAAGGGCCGCCGCTCCATCACTTCCTATATGACGAATGGTTATCTTCCGGTAGAGGAGGGGGCCGGTTCTGCTACCGCTTCTACCTCCCGCACCCTGGCGTATGCATACGATGACTTTGCCGTGGCGCAGATGGCAAAGCAGCTGCTTGATTCCTGCAAGGATGCTACGCTCCGCCAGCAGTATCAGGATGATTATCAGGTACTGATGCGCCGTTCAGAGAATTGGCGCAACGTAATCAACCCGCTTTCGGGCTGGGCTGACGGAAGATATGAGAATGGAAAATGGGCGGAAGATAAAGATCTGTTTTCTGGTAAGAGTAATATCCTGGGAGGTTCTGCCTGCCAGGATACCTGGTCGGTTCCGCAGAATATCGCCGGTCTGTTTGAGGTGATTCATGACAGCAAACCGATGGACAAGAAGGAGAAACTGATTGATAAAGAGGAGAAGAAGGAGAGAAAGGCGCATCCTCAAGTGGAGGTGCTGATGAGCAACGGTAAGGTGATTTCCCGATTAGACAGGATGTTTGATAGGGGATGGTATCAGCACAGTTATTCGCCTTGCCATCATCTGGCATATCTCTATGCGGCAGCCGGTGCGCCGGAGAAGACGCAGGAAAGGGTGCATCAGATACTGGAAAATGACAGTTTTTCGGGTGAAGATGCAACAGGACAGCGTTCTGCCTGGCATATTTTCTCATCTTTAGGCTTCTATCCGGTATGTCCAGGTACACCTTTTTACTATATTGGTACGCCTGCTTTCGAGAAAGTTACGCTGAATCTGGAGAACAGAAAGCGCTTCGAAATCTCTGCACCAGCCAGTATATCAGGCAGTTATCGTGTAAAGTCATTAACACTCAATGGCAAGCCGCTGCATGATTTCCGCCTTTCTCATCAGCAGATTTTGAATGGAGGAAAAATATTCTCTATTTTAATGCCACTATTGCCACACTTACGGTTAACCTATTGGTATATAGCGTTTTACGCGTGGCAATAACCCCTGTTTTTATTGCCACCTAATGCCACCTATTGCCACGCCCTAGCAAGTAGCGCGCTGAAGCAGAACTATTCTGCCCACGCCCATGGATACTCATACCCACGTACACGGGTTTCCATACCCACGTACACGGGTACGGATGCCCAAAGTCTTTGGTAACCGTGCCCAAAGCCTTGGGTAAAGATGCCCCACGTAGTTGGGCAAAGATGCCCAAAGGCTTGGGCAACTGTGGGCAAAACGAGACAGTCCGTTAGGCGTTAGGGTCCGTTAGGAGTTCCTGCGGACTTGCGTATCCACTAACACCTAACGGACTATGCGTGCGTGTATTTAACCGATTGGTTTAATTTGTGATATTTTGAGAAAATATTCTTGTTTAAATAGAAGAGTTTCGGAGAAAAATAGTATCTTTGCAGCGGCTAGAAGTTGGAAAAGTGGCAGAAATTGCCCTAAAAAAGGGTTGGAAAAGCTCCATTTCTAGTCTAAAATAGGTTGGAAAAGTTCCGTAAAACCTATAAAATATGGTTGAAAAAAGTAATATAGACATGCTTAACAGGAAGATATACAATTATTTACGCAATTTCTTCGAAACAGAAAAAAAAGCTCTTCTCGTTTCTGGTGCTCGCCAGGTGGGTAAGACTTTTGCAATCCGAAAAGTTGGAGAGGAATGCTTTGCGGATGTAGTGGAGTTCAATTTCCTCAATAATCCTAAGTATAAGGAGGCTTTTAAGTCTCCTTCTGATGCTAAGGAAATCCTCCTGCGCCTTTCTGCGTTGGCAGAGAAAAAACTTATTCCAGGCACAACTCTAATTTTCTTTGATGAGGTGCAGGAATGTCCGGAGATGGTCACTGCCATCAAATTCCTGGTAGAAGAAGGTAGCTATCGCTATGTAATGAGTGGATCGTTGCTAGGGGTAGAGTTAAAGGACATCCGTAGCGTACCTGTTGGCTATATGGCAGAGAAAGAGATGTTTCCTCTCGATTTTGAGGAATTTGCAGAGGCAGTAGGTATGAGTACTGGAGTAATGGCTTATGTCAAGGAGTGCTATGAGCAATGCAAGATGGTGGACGAGGTTGTGCATAATAAGCTGAATGATCTCATTCATCTTTATCTTATTGTAGGAGGAATGCCTGAGGCTGTCCAAAAGTATATTAATACGAATAATTTACAGATAGTGCGTGAGGCACAACGAGAAATCATGCACCTCTACGGAAAGGATATAGCCAAGTATGACCCGAAGAACAAGCTGTATATCAAAGATATATTCGACTTGATACCTTCAGAACTGAATGCCAAGAACAAGCGTTTTATTTTGAAGGCATTAAATGAAAAGGCAAAGTTTGAGCGTTACAGAAATTCTTTCTTATGGCTAGCCGATGCAGGTGTGGCACTCCCTACTTATAATGTAGAAGAACCTCGCTTGCCTTTAAAACTTGGTGAGCAGCGCAATTTGTTTAAGTTGTTCATGAGCGATGTAGGGTTGTTGGCAAGCCAGTATGCTGCCAATATAGCGATAGACTTACTTACGGGTAAGACAGAAATCAACAATGGAGCCATTTATGAGAATTTTGCTGCGCAAGAATTACGTGCCCATGGTTATAATCTTTATTATTTCAATAACAAGAAGCAGGGTGAGCTGGACTTTGTGATAGAAGATAGAGGTAAGGTCTTGCCGATAGAAATCAAGTCGGGCAAGGATTATAAACGTCATAATGCACTCTCTAATGTGATGAACAATGAGGAGTACGCTATTCCTCGTGCCATAGTTTTCTCTAATGGCAATGTTCAGGTTGTAGACAAGATTCTCTATTACCCTATCTATATGTTGATGTATCTTCAACCCGAAATGATAAGGAAACCTATATTCAGATTTGATCCAATATAGGCTTTTAAAGCATAAGGTAAACGAAATCTTTTTTGTACTTTTGCATCCGGAATAAATAATCATAGTAAGAGAGAATTAATCAATGGAACAAAACAACAAGAACCAAATGAATCAAACTGCAGAGAATCAGGCTCTCAGCCCGTCTCAGCAGCAGTACAAACCACACCCGCTCGTATCTGTACTCCCACTGGCTGTACTTATCGCTCTTATCGTCCTGGTTGTCAAACTCTTCCCAGATGATGCCCTGGCTGGTGCATCACAGGTTGCCCTCATGATAGCTACAGCCGTATGCGTAGCGCTCAGTATGACCATCTACAAGATGAAATGGAATATCTTCGAGGAGATGATTAAAAAGACTGTGGGCGATGCAGGAGTGTCTATCCTGATTCTGCTGCTCATCGGTATGATGTCAGCCACCTGGATGATCAGTGGCGTTGTACCCACATTAATCTATTATGGTGTACAGATTATGTCGCCTACCTTTTTCCTTCCCTGCGCATGCATCATCTCCAGCATCATCTCGGTGATGACAGGAACCTCATGGACCACCATTGCCACCATCGGTATTGCCCTGATGGGAATAGGTGATGCCCTGGGCATACCGGCACCCTATACGGCAGGAGCGATTATCTCGGGTGCCTATTTCGGTGACAAGCTCTCGCCTATGAGCGATACTACCGTGCTGGCTTCAAGCATAGCCGGAGCTGATCTCTTCTCACATATCCGCTACATGCTCTACACCACCATACCGAGCATCCTGCTCTCACTGGTACTCTATCTCATCATCGGACTCTGCTATGATTCCAAGCCAGTGGATGTAAGCCAGTATCTTACCGGTCTGAGCCATGGTTTCAACATCTCCCTGTTTACGATGCTGGTTCCTGCGTTTACCGGATGGCTCATCTACCGCAAGACTCCATCTCTCATCACGCTTCTGCTTTCGGCCCTTTCAGCATGCATCTGTGCTCTCATTCTCCAGCCGGAAGTGCTCGTAAAGATAGCTGGCGAAAGCGGCATTACCGCCAAGAGTCTCTTTGAAGGAATCATGACTACCTGCTATACCCATACCCAGGTAGATTGCGGCATGGACAGCATCAATGATCTCGTAGCCACCCGTGGAATGGCGGGCATGCTCAATACCATCTGGCTTATTCTCTGTGCCATGTGCTTCGGTTCGTGCATGGTAGCCAGCGGAATGCTCCACGCCATCACCCACATCCTCCTGAAAAGCATCCACAGCACCGTATCACTCGTATGCAGCACGGTGACATCCGGCGTTCTACTCAATCTAGTGATGGGCGACCAGTTTCTGAGTATCATCATGAATGCATCTATCTACAAGGATGAATATGCCGAACGTGGATACAGGCCGGAACTCTTGAGCAGAAGTACGGAGGATAGTGCTACCGTTACGAGCGTACTGGTTCCTTGGACTGCCTGCGGTATGACACAGAGTACGGTTCTCGGCATTCCGACACTCGTTTATCTCCCGTTCTGTTTCTTCAACATCATCAGTCCGCTGATGAGCTGTCTGGTTGCCATTCTTGGGTTCGTACCTAAGCCACAGCCGAAAGAAGACCAAACACGGGTAACGGAGGATGACAAAGATTCTATCGGGTAATTATGAGAAAAAACAAAAAGGCTAGCCCCATTGCTGGGACTAGCCTCCGTTTTAATTATTTTCTAATGCTTATGAAAGTCATCAAGAAAACTGTTTAGCACGTTATGAGTAATTATTTGATCTCAATGTGCTTAACGTCTTCCTTCTTCTCCTCCTTGGCTACCTTAGGAATCTCTATCTTCAAGACACCGTCACTGACCTCAGCAGAAATTTTCTCCTGATCGGCATCCTCTGGTAAAGCATAGCTCTGAGAGTAGTTGCTGTAAGAGAATTCACGACGCAAGTAATGCTCTTCCTTCTTTTCCTCCTTCTTCTCATCCTTGTTCTCGATAGATACATTCAAGTAACCATCCTTGTCGATGTTCATCTTGACCATATCCTTCTTCAAACCAGGAGCGGCAACCTCCATCGTGTAGGCTGTAGCACTTTCCTTGACGTTAACTGCAGGAGCTGTAGCATTCATGTGTGGCATCAAGTCTGTATCAAAGAAGTTATCATTAAACCAACTATTCAACCAATTTGAAACACTGTTATTTCTACGAGCTAACAACATAATGTAAAACCTCCTAATTGTATTTTTCTCGTCCTCTCTTCGCCTTCCGGCTCTGTCGGGATTTCTACTTGTTTTATTATATTTATCCTTTTTATAATGATCGCTTCGGCTTTCGAGGTTCAAGGATTTCAAGAAACCCTCAAATGTCATTGCTTAGGGTTCTTACCGTTCCCCTGGCCCTCTTGGCTTCCGCTTTCATCCTGGGTAGAAGCAAGTTATGTGCCAGTCTCGGTTTGTATATCTAGAGTAATCCATTTTTGACAGGATTGGCATCAAAGGATAATTAATTTAAACTTTGCTGCCAAATTTATCCATTTTCATCCGTTTATTCTCTGCTCTCCTATCCGTTTTCTAAGGGTGATTATGATAAATAGAAAGATTATTCTCTTTCAGAATCATCCTGAGCAGTTCCTCATTAGCCAGATTATTGACTGCAGCATCTTTCACTTCAGAGAAATAGTCAAGCGTTGCGGAACATTCGCCAGTAATATCTACCCCTATCACTTTTTCATGGGCATAGATGATGCGAAGCACGGCTTGGAGCTGGAGAAGCGTCATGTCACCATTGCTCCAGTCGGTGATGGCATCCTGCTTTCTCAATACATCCTTGTCGATGGATATGTAAACCG
>ERZ1034939.488-NODE-488-length-25228-cov-30.453661_pt1 | contig 25228 bp, 18 predicted proteins | sample MGYA00520626_ERZ1034939 | MGnify/ENA primary metagenome ERZ1034939 (study PRJEB33766, sample SAMN09781751) | gut metagenome | biome: gut microbiome | host: Homo sapiens | place: Madagascar | study: EMG produced TPA metagenomics assembly of the PRJNA485056 data...
GCTGGATTCCTATTCTATCCGCCCTTCTGATCTGGCTTTTGGGCGTCAACCCAATTTGGGTGATTATCGCAGCTGCCGTAGGTGGCTACATCTATGGACAATTTATTCAACCAACAGAATAACATATGATATTTCTTCAGCTTTTCATCGTATTCATTCAGATAGGCATCTTCGGATTCGGAGGTGGCTATTCCATGATATCCCTGATTCAGGGACAGGTTGTTACGCAGTATCATTGGATGACGATGCAAGAGTTTACCGATGTGGTTGCCATCTCTCAGATGACACCGGGACCTATCGGTATCAACACCGCTACCTATTGTGGCTATACAGCTGTCCATAATGCCGGCATGAGTGGCATGATGGCTGTACTCGGAAGTGCCATGGCAACCTTTGCCCTGGTTCTCCCATCCTTGGTTTTGATGATTCTTATCAGCAAGATGCTGTACAAGTATATGAACACCTCAGCCGTCCAGAGCATCTTCATCGGTCTTCGCCCAGCCATTGTCGGTCTGGTAGGAGCCGCAGCCCTGCTTCTGATGAATGGCGAGAACTTCTCTACGCCAGCCAATCCCTGGCATTTCTACATCTCCATCGCCCTCTTCTTTGCCACCTTTATCGGCGTGAAGGTGATGAAGATCAATCCCATCCGCATGATACTCTATTCTGCGTTTGCCGGATTGCTTCTTCTCTATTAAGACTTTTTTCACCCCAAATTACCCCATTTTTATGAGAAAGGTATATTTATCCATAGCCCTTGGCTTCTGCTGCCAGGGCATTCTGGCACAGCAGAGCTCCTACCACTGGAAGGTGGAGGCAGAAGCTGGTGTCAGTTGCAGTGTGCTCGATACGGATGTATCGGGCTTGTCGGAGACTTATTATAAGGTGCGACCGGGTTTCACGGCTGCCATCGGTGCCGAATACAATATCGTAGATCAGCTGGCGGTAGGAGCGGGCATCCGCTTCGTTCAGCGCGACTACCTGTACCAGAATCTCGGCGGCGACTCCTGGAACACCCGATACAACAACAACTTCATCAGCATTCCACTCCATGTGGGCTACTATCTCCTCCATAATCCTTACCACGAGAAGGGATTGTGGATCAAGCCGCAGGTAGGCATCTATTACGAGTACTTCACCTCCATGCATACCAAGGGTATGTATCCGATGAACATCATGGAGGGTTACAAGGGCGATGGTTCCTACATCCGCTATAACACCACCTACGATTTCAGGAAGAATGAGAACCATCTCCGCCGCAGTCTCTTTGGCGGCGAAGTAGGCATCAAGATAGGTTATTCCTTCGGCAAGATAGATGCCAGCGTGGGCTATCAGTTCCAGTACGGCTTCTCGCATATCTACCAGGAAAAAGCCAGCACCAGCAAGACTGCCCGGCGCAACTCCAGCCTCATCACAGCCTCGGCTGCCTATAAGTTCTAAAAAATCATTTTAAAATATGAGAACCCCTATATATATAAAAGGTGGAATGCGATGCTTCTTCGCCTTCCTCCTGGCGGCAACCACCACGGGGATGTCGCTTACCAGTTGTGTGGCAGACAATGATGCCAACGAGAAATCGATTTCCGATTATTCCGATACCGATGTCAAGTCGTATGGCGACCTGTTCCAGATTTTCTGGAGCGTGATGAACCAGCGCTACTGCACCCTCAATGAGCAGTCTGCCGTATCTTTGCAGACCTGGGACCAGGTGTACAAGGAATACAAACCTAAGTTTGATGCCCTGAAGACCTTCCAGCATACCTCAGCTTTTACCCAGCAGGAGATTCAGGAAGACAACGCCAAGGCAAAGCAGTATTTCCAGGAAATCATCGACAAGATCATCGACCAGCATTTCTATGTCAAAATAACCCTGCCCGTCTCCCACTCTTCTACGGAAACGGTGAGATTCAACAGCTCGCTCCGCAACAAGACCGAGTATTTCCCACTGAATGCTCACTGGAACCATACCCGCGACCAGCTCAACCTGGATGGTACAGCCTTCGGCGAGATTACCTCGGATGGTTTCTGCATCATGGGCGGTTACCTGAAGGAGCAGCCGGGCACCTATTACCTCGGCTTCAACAAGTTTGCCCTCTACGAAAACTGTTTCCACGAGTATCAGAAGTCCTATCTCCCAGGCAATGCCGCCAGCACCTATCATCTGGATGCTTCCAAGATAATAGACAAGGCGAAGGAACTGATTACAGATGCAGGAAAGCGAGAGAAGGCTGAGCAGCAGGCAGCGCAGTTGCTTTCCGACATGGATAGCTATCTGGCTTCAGATGATGCTGCCAAAGCCTGCGAGAAGATGGCGGCCTACAGCAACCAGGGAGACTATTCCGGTCTCTATGCTCTCGCCAGCGAGGCTTACGAGGTGGCACCGGGACTCCTCAAGCTGTTACCTATTACTGCTGATGCAAGCGGCATGGGCGAGCAGATCCGACAGAAGCTGCAGGGGGATATCCGTTATCAGCAGATGCTTTCAGCCTCCAGTTTTGCCAACTGGTATTGTCAGGCACTTGCCGATTACCTCTGGCACGAGCGGGAACTCTATGCTTACTGGAGCGACCTGAAGTTTACCTACAATCATCTCTGCGTAGAAGGTTACCGCCGTCTGTTCCTGGAGCCTCTGGCTAAGGGCGAGATCAAGAAGCTGATTCTCGACTTCCGTGGCAACGGTGGCGGAAGCGTGATAGATACCCGTCTGCTTACCGACTATCTCATCACCCAATCTGCCGTCTATGCCTACGTGCGCAAAAAAGAGGACAATAATCCATACAGTTATACGCCTTGGATTCCGCAGAAGATTACGGTAACGCCGAAGAGCCTGGGCAGAAACATCCCTACCGCCATCCTGCTCGACAACTACAGTGCCAGCATGTCGGAGGTGACAACCCTCATCCTGAAGAGTCAGGGTGACCACGTGAAGACGATAGGCAGAAACAGTTACGGAGCACAGGCGATGCTCACTTCCGACAACGAAGCCAGCAATGGAGGATGGATAGGAAATGTAACCAGCTACCTCTACTTCTACATGCCGTTCTCGCTTACCAAGGATGCACAGGGCAACCTGCTGGAAAGTGTGGGAATCACCCCCGATTATCTGCTTGACGAGATGACCGGAGAGGAAAAGGAGAAGCTCTACCAGAACGATGCTTCGGCTGTGGATAGAGGTCTGAAGAAGGCGATGGAAATTCTGAAATAGCCCCCCAAAAGCCGGATTTCCCCGTCTTCTGATTCTCAAATCACAAAAAAGAAATTCATCAAAATACAATATTTCAAAAGCGAAGGTGTGCAACTTACACCATCGCTTTTTATTTTCTATATATCAGGCACTTATATCATATTCACAAATTTTGTGCTCCCACACATTTTGCGCGGTAATGCAAACGTTTGCATTTCATTTTCCTTGATTTCCATCAATTTTTTGAAGCTCCTTTGAGAAAATCATCCTATATTTGCAACCGAAAAGGAAACCCGGCGACATTCATTTTGTTACAAGGGTAAGCCTGAGATTATAAGTAAATGACAATAATAAGAATAAGCAACTAGCATTATCCTTAAGAAAGAAAATCAACAGAGTAAAATTATGATGATGAAGCAGAGATCGTTCAAACGAACACCGATGTTGTTACTGCTGATTCTCTCAACAGTAATAACCCGAGCGCAAGAGGTAGCACTGAAGACCAACCTGCTTGGTCTGGCAACCACCTCGCTCAATGCTGGTCTAGAAATAGGCACGGGCAGGAAAAGCACTTTTCAGCTTTTCGGCGCCCTGAATCCCTGGAAGTTTTCAGGCGACAAGAAATTGCGCTACTGGAACGTAATGCCAGAGTACCGCTGGTACACCTGCCAGAAATTTGGAGGCCACTTTTTCGGCATCCATGCCCTTGGAGGTGAATACAACGTAAAAAATGTGGATCTGCCTTTCGGCATCTTGCCAAAGACAGAGAAAGGAAGACATTACGAAGGCTGGTATGTCGGTGGTGGTCTCACCTACGGATACCAATGGCTGCTGTCTGAGCATCTCAATCTCGAAGGATCCATCGGATTAGGATACATCTACAGTCCATACAAGCTTTACGGAAGATGTGACAAATGTCTTAACGAGGACCACCGCAACTATGTAGGTCCAACTAAAGCCGCCCTTTCCCTGATATACGCATTCTAAAAACAATATCACCGAGATAGCGAAAAACAAAATCAAACCCTCTTTTACAAGATGAAGAATATGAAGAAAATGAAGCTTTATGCGGTCATTTCGCCCCTTTGCATTCTGTTTGCACAGAGCGCACTGACTGTCCAAGCCCAGAAGATAGATGATTCGCAGCTACGGTTGGCTGGAGGCAAGATTCTGATTGACAGCGTCTTGACACAGAAGAAAAGCGACAGTCTGAAAGTTGCTTTCCGCCTTCATCTCGATAGTCTGCAGCTCAAATCAGAGCAACAGCTAGTTTTCACTCCGCTTATTGCCGGAGAAGATACCATCGCCCTGAATCCCATTATCATCAATGGCAAAAACCAGAACATCAGATACCTGCGCAAAAGCAGCAAACTGAAAAACAGCCAGGCAGTGGTAGTGAGACGCAGGAATGATACCGAGCAGCAGGTGCTCTTCTCACAGACCCTTCCCTACAGGAAGTGGATGAAGGCTTTCAACCTCTCCATGACGGAAGACCTCTGCGGATGCGGCAACATGATGGATCAGGATACCACCCAGATGGCGGTCATCAACCCAATACCCAAGATTGGTCGCGACCATTACGTGAAGCCAAAGGCTGAAGCCATCAAGGTGAGAGCCGAAAAGGGTGAAGCTTACCTGAGCTTCAAGCTCAACAAGAGCGATATTCTTGCCGACTTCCGTGAGAATGCCACAGAGCTGAGAAAGATTACATCCACCATCGACCTCGTGAAGAACGACAAGGATGTGAGCATCACCAATATCGATATTCATGGCTATGCGTCGCCAGACGGTCCTTACGCCAACAACGTGCGACTCGCCAACAACCGTGCGGCTGCCCTGCGCAATTATGTATGCAATCTCTACACTATCGATAAAAAGCTCTTCACCTATCACGCCACCCCGGAAGACTGGGAAGGATTCAAAAAGAAGGTGGAAGCCAGCAACTTAGCCGATAAGTCTGCCATCCTTGCCGTTGCCAACTCATCCTTGGCACCCGATGCAAAGGACCAGAAAATCAAGAAGCTTTATCCGGCTAGCTATCGCTACATCATGAGTGAGATTTATCCTCGTTTGCGCCACAGCGACTATACGGTAACCTATACCGTTCGTCCTTTCGACATTGAAGAGGCAAAGGTAATCCTGAAGACTAAGCCTCAGCAGTTGTCATTACAGGAGATGTACCTGGTGGCACAGACCTATGAGCCTGGTTCTCCAGAGTTCAACGAGGTATTTGATATTGCCGTCCGTCTCTTCCCTGATGATGAGACAGCCAATCTCAATGCTGCCTGCACAGATTTGCAGAAGGGCGACCTCGTAACTGCCGAGAAACATCTTGCCAAGGCAGGAAACTCGAAGGAAGCTGAACGCATCAGAAAGATCTACGAGGAAATGAAGGCGGAACAATAAAAGATATAACTAACAATAAAATCACATCAATCATGAGAATTAAACATTTTTTCGGATTAGCAGTGATAGCTGCTATGACAGCAAGTTGCTCTAGCAACAACGATTTAGTAGTAGGGGGGGGTAATGGCTCTGGTGAGAATGAATCAGGTGTAGGTTATGCTACATTAAGCATCAACTTACCAACAACAAATGGCACACGTGCTGCAGGCGATCCTGAATTTAAGCCAGGAGATGCTAACGAGTATGATGTCAAGGATGTAACCTTGCTCATTTTCAAGGAGGCAGGTTCTTCTGAAAACGAATACACATTCGTTGAGAAAGCAGATTTGGGTACTATGGCTCCTTGGGTTAAGGATGATGACAACAATGGTATCACTACAGCTGCTACTATCACCGCGAAATTGAGTTCTGTTGATCTTAATGGCAAATATTATGCATTGGCCATTCTGAACAATAAGGTTAATACTACTGACCTTAAGGTCCAGATGCCAACCAAAGACCAGACATACAGTGCCTGGAATAGCGCAAATAATACAGATGGTACAAAATTCGCAAATAATACGAATGGTTTCTATATGGCAAACGCCCCAGAGTTTACTGCAGCTGGTACAGAGCCTACAACCCTTGTAAAGATTGATAAGATATATGCTACCAAACAGGCTGCAGAAACAAATAAAGCTACAACCATACACGTAGAGCGTGGTTTGGCAAAGGTAACTGTTGCAGCTCTCCCAACAAACCAGACTCCAACTGGTTCAAAATATAACAACGATAAGGTTGATATCACTGCATGGAATTTGGATGTAACCAATAAGAGTACATTCCCTATCCACAAGACAGCAGGTTTGACTTCACCATTTACAACAATTTGGAGTGCTTCAACAGAAGCAGCACCTTCAACAGGTCGTTTTGTTGATGGAACAAACACAGCCTTCAAGCGTGTGTATTGGGGTGTTGACCCTAACTATAGCACAGACTATACAACTGTTGCCGATTGCGAGAAAGAATTCACTGTATTGGCAGCAAATGCGGAAATCAACGGTGGTGCTGCAACACCACAGTACTGTCTTGAGAATACATTCGACATTAGCCATATGATGCAGGGCCAGACCACTCGTGTTGTATTCAAGGCCACATATACTCCTAATGGCTTCAAACCCGGCGATACATTCTATAAGATAGGTAATAATACAGATCTTTGGAAAAAGGCAGATTTGGAGGCGCAGATTAAGGCAAAAGCTCAAGAAGTTCTGAAAGAAACAAATGCAGCTAATGTAACAGTTACCCTTAATGCAGCTGAAAACAATATCGAGGAAAGCGCTGGCACCAAGATTTTGACAGAAGCAAACGTACAGCATAAGAGTAATAACGAAACAAATAACGTAACAAAAGATCAGATTAAAGCTATCAATGAAAAGCTTGGTTTGAAAGCAGCAACAGCTACAGACCCTATCGTCGGTATTGCAACTTATGCTTCAGGCGTCTCTTATTACATCGCCCGTATTAAACACTTTGGTGACGATCTGACATCTTGGAAAGAGGGAAATGATACTTATGGAGATAACAACGAAGATAATAACAAAAAGTATCTTGGTCGTTATGGTGTACTCCGTAACAACTGGTATGAGTTGACTGTACACAGCGTTAGTGGTCCTGGCACTCCAGATGTACCAACTATCAAGCCTACAGACCCAGACGATGAGAACTATAAGTACATCAACGTCAGCGTGAAGATCCTCGACTGGGCTAAGCGTTCACAGAAGGTAGATTTGTAATCGAGTATAACAACGAAAGGCGGAGCTTAGGCTCCCGCCTTCGTTCAACCATACGAGTTGTGTTTTCAGCTTCACCGTAGTGGAAGCTAGAAACACAACCTGATATTCTGAAACATTATATTGATAATAACCAAAAAGCATCATGGCAAACAAAAAGTTACATAGTTGGATCAAGAATATACGCATGGAATGGGGATTCGACAGCTTGGCAGCTACCAGCCGAACCGCTGCTTTCGGAAGCATCGTCGCTCTCGGCAGCATGCTCTGCAGCTGCAACGACTTGATGCACGACGACCTCCCTCCTTGCGATATGGGAGTTGACTTGCAGTTCAAGTACGACTACAACGTCCAGCGCGCTGATATGTTCAACGATCATGTAGGCGGTGTCTGCGTGTTCGTCTTCGATGAGCAGGGCAACCTAGTGGCTCGCCAGGATGCAGCCAACGAGGGAAAATCCCGTCCCCTCAAAGACCCTAACTATGCCATGCGCATAGACTTGCAACCTGGCAAATACCGCTTCGCCACCTTCGCCTTCCAGAAGAAATACGAAGAGGCACTGTCACAGGCTGGTGCCAAATTCCACATCGAAGCTCCAGCAGCAGGAGAAAGCATCGAAAAACTCCGTGCCCGACTCGACAGAAATGCCGGAAAGGTAGAAAATCAGGCTCTTCCGCTTGATACCCTCTGGCAGGGATTGAGCAACGAAACGGTAGAGGTGAAGGATCTTCAGATTACCCACCATACCATCAGTCTCATCAGAGACACCAAGCAGCTCACCATTAGTCTGCATCAGCTGGACGAACCAGCCGACATCCACGCCGAAGACTTCAGTTATCAGATAACTGATGCCAATGGCTACATCAATTACGACAATTCTCTCCTCCCAGACGAGGAGTTGACATACACCCCATACAAGACCTGGACCACCGAGTTCACCACTCCGGAGGGTACCGTACAGGAGCGTACCGCTCACGCCGCCCTGATGTTCTCCCGCCTCGTGTTGCATCCAGCAACCGAGAACGACAAGAATGCAATACTGAGCATCTGGAACAAGAAGACGGGCGAAGAAGTGGTCCGCATCAATCTAGCCGATTTTCTGGCACAGGGCCGTGGAGCATTCGAAGCAATGAACTATTCGGCACAGGAGTTCCTGGACAGAGAATACGACTATAAGCTGGACTTTTTCCTGAAAGGCGACAAGTGGCAATACGTTAAGTTGGGCATCTCCATCCTCGATTGGAGCAAGCGCATACAGCGAGCCGACTTATAATCTGATTCCGCTTTGTCGAAATTAAACTATTGATATTAGTAAAGTAAAAGACAAAGTTATCATGAGAAGATTTCATATCTATATAGGTTTCATAGTTTGGTTGTTGACTAGTTTATTTGCAGTTAGTTGTACCGACGAGTTGGAGGGTAACGGATATCCCCCCAACTCGTCAAGCAACCTGCACGTGCTGGTACCAACCGTGCTCAGTGCGAACGGCACCCGTACCGACGATGCTTCCGGCCTTCCTACCTATAATGCTACGGTAGATGAATGCCAGATCAACGACCTGACCCTCTATGCTTTCCCTACAGGAAATGAAGGCAAGCTCCTGGTAGAGACGCTCCCTGCCCCATTGGCTACAATGATGGTAGAGCAGCATGTTGCTAACTATCAGCTCAATATCGAGCCGGGCACTTACCATATCTATGTGGTTGCCAACATGAACAAGGTGTTGAGAGGTCAAACTATCAAAACAGAAGATGAACTCCAAAAGATAGTACTCGATTACAGACCTACAAGTCTAACAGGTAAGCCTGTATGCACCAATATCCCGATGATTTACGAACCTAAGGATGCCGCAGGCAATCTCGCTGAAACCGTGATTACAGCAGCGGGTGATAAATATACAGAGGTGGCAGCTAACCTGAAGTTTACATGCGTAAAGGTTAAGCTGAATCTTATCTTCGATCCAAGTAACGCAGAAGTTGCAACCAATTTCGGAGGCAAGCCCTTTAGCATCAACAGTATTTCAGCCGAGAATCTCTCTCCTTTTACCCATCTTTACTGGGGCGGTAAATTCGAGACTCCAACTTGGGCAGATAATGCAGATAAAGAAGCATACAAGAAGGGTATTCCAAGTACTCCGTATGAGGCATCATCTGGAGCTGCCGTATACTATACTGATTGGACTGACAACAGATCTCTGCCGGCAACAAATAATAAAGACGATATTAAAGGAACAGGAACAGCAACAGAGAATCCGGTAAATGCTGCGGACAAATGGCTTTTCCAGCAGACCTATTATCTCCCAGAGCGATATATCTCATCAGAATCCGACTGCAGTTATCTTACCATCAATGGTAATGTAGGTGGTTCTGTAGACAACAATTATCGTATCAATCTGGGTCATAAGAAGGATGAAACCAGCACCGTACCCGTATTCCCTCGCGGTACCTTCTATGAGATTACCGGTGCTATCAAGACCCTCGGTAATATGGAGCTGGATTGCAAGATAAGTGTAAAGCCCTGGGAAATGGAGAATATTTCTGCCGACTTTAACCATACCACTTTGTGGGTAAGCAAGACAGAGGCTAGTGTTACGTCAACGACAAACGATATTATTAACTATGAGTCGAATGCAACCATTACACAAGAAAATATTGGTTGTGAGAAAAAGATTGATGGTAAAGATCTGATTATACCAGAACTGAATATAATTACAAAGCAGATTAAGCTCAAAATAAATAAGGATATTAACTATTCTGCCTATAGTGGTGTATATACAGGTACTGCTAAAGTATGGATCAAGGCTGGTAACATTCAGAAATATATTGATGTAAAGTATGATGTAAAACCATATTTTGATGTAACTCCACAAGAGATAACTATCTATAGTGGAAGCGATAATATGACCAAGGTTATAAGCTTCAATACCAACCTTGGTGGCTTAGAGTTTACAGATGGTGGAACTACTTCTAGTCACTCTGCCTCAGAGGCAAAATCCAGCATAAGCTATACAAATGAAAGTGGAGCAACAGTTACCTCATCTATAACGGCTAATTCGGTGACTGGTACTGATAAGGGAACTTTTAGTATTAAAGCTGACCAAACTGTAGAAACATCCATTACGCATACCATTTATGTTCAGTCAAGAGGCTATACTACAGGTAAATATGGTGCAGAATATGACTTTAAAAAGCCTATTAAGATTACGGTTAAACCAGCAGTAGGTAATTACTATATCTACTTAAGAGTTATCAATGATCGCACACCATATATTAGAGATGATGAATCAAGTCCAAATAGGCAAGAAAACAATTATAATGGAACAAAGGATGAAGGTGGTAAAAACAACTGGGACGATGGATGGTATGACTCTTTATGGTCTACTGACGCAAATGTGTTCACTCAGCCTCATGAAGACAACCATCGCCTCTATGCATATACCCAGATAGGTGAAACGGATGGTAAGAGTGATAAAGTTTGGAGATATACAGATTCCTGGCCCGGTGATATAATGAAAGCTGACTATGCCAACCCAGGCTGGTATTACTCAACTTTTAAGAAGGATGCTCTTCAAAAAAGTCATGACGCTGGTGTTGATGGAGATAGAAAAATCAAACCAGGTGAAACCTTACTCATGTTTAATAATAGTTATAACACGGGTTGGGGCTATAATGCACATCGTTGTCCACACCATAATGAGCCGGGTATTCCTCTCTTTGATTACGAAGACCGTGAAGGTTGGATTGTCATTGATCCTACAACTGATGCATTGTGGCAAGCTTATGATGAGAAGCCAGAAATTGAGAATATTAAGATTACTATATATACTCAATCTGAAATCTATGGTTGGTTCATGGAGTATGGCATAGCAGCTAATGGTCAGTTCATCATGTTCGATACAGAGGGTCATACTTATCATAAAAGTACTGTAGGTTCATGGCATAAAACAGTTATTACGCTTAAAGCGATAAAAGGTGAACACGAGAAATCTATAAAATTATACACCACTTCAGAGAAAAAGACAGACCAAAGTATCATTCTCTTTAATGGCAGGAGTTTCAAAGACGATACAGGCTATTACGAAGGTGGAAAATGGTATCAAGGTAAGCCTAAAGGCGTAACTGAATAAATAATATTGGAAAAAAATGAAGAAGATAAAGCATTTAATGATATGGATGGGATTGCTCCTAAGCCTTGTTTCCTGCAAGGATGCAATGGAGACTATCGGACTCGGCGGGGATGAAATCCCTGCCGAGGGGGTAACCTTGAACATTGAGTTGCCCAACTTCTCCGAAAAGAAAATTAATACTAGAGCGGGGGCTACAGAAAGCATCGGTAACGTTACTGCTGTGTTTTATGGCGAAAGCAATACTTACAAAGGTATGGCGAATGTCAACATTGATGGAAGCAAGAATGCAGACGGAACGTATCAGGCAAAAATCAGTAATATCCCATCCGGAACTAAAATGGTTCATCTGGTAACAAACGTAAGTAATCTCGAAAAGACAGAAGCAAGTGATTTACAAAACATCACAACTGCTACATCGAGAGCAATAGATACAAACAGCCCAGTATGTTGGGGTAGCGTATCTTTAACGGAGCTCTTGGATGGTTCGGCAAATGTCAGTCTGTTGAGACAATATGCCAAGGTTACCTTGAAAGTAGATGATGCGGTAAAGGCTGATTTTCCTGAAGAAGATGCTGGTCTTATCATTAATAATACTGCTGCCAAGAGTGCTATTGCCCCTGCTGGTTATAAAGACCCTACTGATAGCTTAGCAGCAACAACAGAATTTAGCAGCACTGATGTTGGCGATGGAACTAGCCGTGAAGTAGCGGTTACTGAAACTTCTGCAGGTGAAGCTAACGTTATCATCAAGGCTAAATACAATGGTAAAGAAGGTTACAAAGTAGGTTACTATAAAGTGGGGCTTTACAAGGATGCAAAAACCAAGAAGGACCAGTATGCCCTCTTGCGAAACCATAATTATACCATCACTGTAACCAAGGTGAATGATTATGGTTTCAGTACTAAGGAGGAAGCCATCAAGGCACAACCGGAAAACAGAATAGAGGCACAAATAGTTGATGACAATCCTGCCATCACCAAAATGATAGCCTGCAAGAATTATGAACTGGGGGTAAGCGATAAAGTTTACGTAGACGCAGAAGCTACCAGTGCTATAGTAACTGTAGTTACAACTTTGCAAAAAGCAACCAGCAGCGATGGTAGTTTTTATACGGTTACCCGTGGAGACAAAGACAGTTGGATACATACAAATCCTACCGCTGTAGAAACGAATACAAATGATGGAACCAACTATTCTACTCAGGGTAAAAAGTATGTTCTGACCTTTACTTTAGATCAGAACGATGCTCAGGAAGAAAGCAGGACCGGTACAATAACGGTTAAATCCGGTGACTTAATGCTCACCGCTCAGATTATACAGAAAGGTTATGATTTCAAAAGAGATAATGATCGTCCGGTTGCATTATGGGATGGATCGAATGAATTGACAAACGATTACTTCACATGGTTAGATAATGTGCAAGGTATAACGCCAGAAGAGATGTATGACGGCGACGACGCCGTCGTTAGGAATGAAGGTTTGCATTTTAGCCCAGTTAACAATACGTACAGTTATCTCATCAAGAAGTTGGACGGTGACAGCTTTGAAAACAGCGATACTAGATTTACGGTTGAAGATAATGGTAGCGGATACTGGAAAGTGACCCTGAAAAATAGTAACGATAATTCTCTTTGGAAATCATCTTTCAACATCAAGCATACAGCTAGGGTAAAGATTACTTATGATGTATATCATACAGGTATCTTCCATAAGATTTCGAACACAGATAATCAAATGGCAGAAGATGGAGAAACAAGTAAGTTGGTCAAAGGTTGGTTCTATTATGAAGTGGTCAAGGTGAAAGGTAATAGTGGCAAGATTTATCTCATGCTCGACCGCAACCTAGGTGCATCGAATAATGGTCCTTACATTAGAGAGACAAAAGCATTGGAGGGAAACGAAAAAGCAATCGGTGGTTACTTCTACATTGCTACAGATAAGACTAATAATCTTTCCTCAACTCTTTCACCTAGCGGATATGAAATCCCAAGGATGGAGGTCTTCGAGGATTTGATCAATGTATCTAATCCCATTATTCAGGTAGTACCCGAGACTACTCCATCTGGCGAGACATACAGCCGTGCAGAAATTAAGACAGTAGAAGATTCGCAACTAAGTAGTATTTACTTACCTTACGGCGGATATTTGGAAAATGAGGTTTTACGAAATCCTATTCATGTAGATTTGTGGACTCAAACACCTTTATCAGGAACACAAGGTTTTGCCAGTACAAGTCCGGACTACGGATTTTGGTACAAGTATTTTGATATTTACAACAAGAATCTGAACTTCTCAAACGTACGTTTCGTGAGTGGTAGTGATGGAAAGAACACCGGCCGCTACAAGGCGATGCCAATCCGTTTGGTACGTGTTCTGCAATAAACACAAGATAAGTGATAAATACAATAACATCTTTTACTTATATATAAATAAAGTATAAAAACAGCTGTTTTAAAAAGAAGGGTTGGGCTTTCGTGAGAAAGTCCAGCCCTTCATTTTGTCAGGATACTCCTGACAAGGGGTCAAGACGTCACTGAGAGGTCGTCATGATAGTACTGACGGATGGTAAAGACGCTTCCATCGCTTATTGCCTCACTACGGCATTATTTTGCCCTTTACCAGGGCAATATCTTGCCATTGCCAGGCACAAAACGATACGTCGGGAGAGAAAATCCCCACTCTCTTTTTTACTCTTCACCCTTCACCAAATCGCCTGAAACCCCGTTAAACACTGGGGTTTCGAGAGGTGAAGAGTGGCGCACCACTCTTCACCACTCTTCACCACTCTTCACCTGGATATTTTATTCATCGGATTACGCTGAGTTAACAGAGCATTCTTGCTCCACGGATGCCTCACGGAAGAAAGGAAGATTTAAAATAAATATCCGCCCACCAGCTGATTTCCACTTGCACAACAGGTGTTGGGCGAGCGCATATCAGCTGTTATGCAAGCGCACAACAGCTGTTGTGCGGCTGAAGAGATAGGCTTTTCCGGCTTATACTATTAGGCTTTCTGGCAACAAGTAAAGGTTACTCCGAAGACTATTTACGTTAAAGCGATGCAGCAACGATAATACTTACAAGGCACAGCGATAGTACTTACAGGGCACAGCGATAGTACAGTTAAGTCTTTGAAGAAGGTCACGCAGATTTTCCGGATGAAGAGTGGGTGAAGAGTGGTGAAGAGTCGAGCGCACTCTTCACCCTACCAAAGCAACTCTTACGCAAGTCCTTACACCACTTTGGTGAAGAGTGAAGAGTGTTTTTGAAAGTGGCTTGCAGTTTCAACGGATTTGCAATCCCCCCTGTCGGAAACGATTTACATCTTTTTAATTGCCAAAAACTTGCACGATTCAAAAAATTGCCGTATCTTTGCGGCTAAAGAAAGGAACAGGAGAAATGATTATGGCAAACAATGAATACAGAAAGCTGCCGGTAGGCATACAATCTTTCAATGTTATCAGAGAGGAAGGATACCTCTATGTTGATAAAACTGACATGATTTGGAAATTGGCGAACCAAGGTTTTAAGTATAATTACTTGAGCCGTCCTCGCCGATTCGGAAAATCTGTGCTTGTTGATACGCTCCAGGCTTACTTCGAAGGAAGAAAAGATCTCTTCGAAGGACTGAAAATCATGGAGCTGGAAAAAGATTGGAAACAGTACCCGGTAATTCGACTTGACATGAGCCGAGGGGGAGCAATCGCAGATGAAGTTAAGGCATATCTGGATCAAACGTTTGATGTTTATGAGCAATTATATGGCATCCATATTAAACCAACAGATTCACTGGGAAACCGCTTCGACCTCATCATCAAAACCGCCTATAAGCAAACAGGAGCTAAAGTTGCCATTCTCATCGATGAATACGACTCTCCTCTCCAGCACTCCTGGAAAACTCCCGAGCATGAGGGTTGCACAGACGTATATAGAAGCGTTTTTGCCATTCTGAAGGCTGATGATGCCTACCAGCGTTTCGTCTTCATCACGGGCATTACCAAGTTTACGCAGATTTCTCTCTTCTCGGTTCTCAACAACCTGACCAATATCAGTTTCCTTCCAGAATATGCTGCCATCTGCGGCATCACAGAAGAAGAAATCGGACAGAACTTCAAGCCGGAACTGGAAAGGATGGCTGAAGTGAATGGCTGGACTTTGCAGCAAACCCATGATAATCTGAAGGATTACTACGACGGCTACCATTTCAGTCGCAGAAATATGGTGGACATCTACAATCCTTTCAGTCTCCTCAATGCACTTGATACACAAGACCTGAGCTGTTTCTGGGTTTCATCAGGCGCTACCTCCATGCTGCCGAAGTTTGTGGATAATATGGAGCTTCGCTTACGTAATTTCGAACATTGTCCGATCTTACGCAAGACGCTTGAGAGTTCTGATGTAATCAATGGTGGTGCCGAGCTTTTCCTCTATCAGACGGGCTACCTTACCATCAAAAGCAGCGATGAATTTGGTTACTTCCTCGGTTTCCCTAATCAGGAAGTGAAACAGGCACTCTACGAGGTGGTACTGCCCACGCTGACGATGCAATCTGAAAGCGATATCATCAGTCTGCAGAGTAGTCTGTTCCGTCAATTGGGTACTGGTGAAATCGCAGATGCTATGAAAACATTGAAAGCATTGGTTGCCGACGTGCCTTACAGCAACAAGAAGCTTGCCTCAATGGATATGGAAGAACGCTATAGACTCATCATCAGTACCATTCTGAATGCCATCGGACTGAAAGTAGAAGTAGAGCACATGCTTGCCACAGGAAGAATCGACCTCATAGCCCAGACTTCCCGCTACATCTACGTGATAGAACTGAAGCTGAGAAACAATGGCGGCAAGAAGGCTGCCATCCAGCAGATTCAAGAAAACAGATACCTGGAACCTTTCAAGGCTGACAAGCGAAAGGTGATAGGCCTCGGCATAGAACTGGACGAGGAAGGAAAAGGCATATTGGATTGGGGGATTACTTCATAGATTTTCCGTGCGTAATCCGATGAATAATGACACACCCTCACAGAGGATAAAAAGGTGGATTTTCAGCAGAAAATCCACCTTTTACACTATATTCTCCGTTTTGTCCACCTCTTTTCCGTGTATTTTGTGTACTTTTGCGGCTGTGTATGAATCGCAGCAGGAAGTAACTTCCAAAAGCTGCGGCTTCATGCTACCAGCAAATAACAAGCAACAAAATAAAAACAAGCCTAAAGAATAAACAATGAATAAGAAAAGACATTTTTTACTCTCGGCTGTGCTCGCCACAACATTGGCAGTCAACGCCCAAGTAACCATTCAGGTAGATGCCTCTAACCCAGGCGTCAAGGTTTCACCTAATTTATATGGTATCTTCTTCGAGGATATCAACCATGCTGCTGACGGCGGTCTCTATGCCGAACTCATCAGCAACCGCTCTTTCGAAGATGATGACAAGAACATCCCTACCTGGAAGACTTCCGCCCAGGAAGGTGCAAAAATCCAGACACAACTCATCAACAAGGGTCTGCTCAACAAGGCACAGGGCAAGGCTCTCCAGCTTACCATTACTGCCAAACCAGCTGCCACAGCCTCTCTCATCAACGAGGGCTTCTGGGGCATCAACGCCGTACAGGGCAGAACCTACAAGCTCTCTTTCTGGGCAAAGGGTAGCTACAAGGGCGGATTGAAGGCTCGCCTCACCAACGCAAAGGGCGACAAGGTGTATGCAGAAACTGCACTCAATGCCAAGGTTGGCAAAAAGTGGACCAAATATACAGCTGAACTCACAGCCAATGCCAACGATGCGAAAGCACAGTTTGAACTCGTAGCCGACGGAAAGGGTACCATCGTTCTCGACGTGGTAAGCCTCTTCCCTCCTACTTTCAAGAATCGCGAGAACGGCTTGCGCCCTGATTTGGCTCAGCTTCTCTATAACATCCATCCTAAGTTCGTCCGCTTCCCAGGCGGTTGCTACGTAGAGGGACAGGAGTCTCCTGAGAATGCATTCCACTGGGAGAAGACTATCGGTCCTATCGAGGAGCGTCCGGGACATAAGAACGTAAACTGGCGCTACCGCACCAGTGACGGTATGGGATTCGATGAGTATCTGCAACTTGCCGAAGACTTGAACGCCAAGCCTCTCTATGTAGTAAACGTAGGTTTGTGGCACGGCGGTATGACTCCGGTGGACAGCATCCAGCCTTGGATTGACGAGTGCATGAATGCCCTGGAGTATGCCAATGGTCCTGTTACCTCCAAGTATGGTGCGCTGCGTGCCAAGAACGGTCATCCGGAACCATACAACATCGAGTATCTGGAGATTGGTAATGAGAACAACCAGCCGGATCCTGCGGCTCAGAGCGACCATTACTACGAGCGCTTCAAGAAGTTCAAGGATGCCGTATTGGCGAAATATCCTAAGATGCACCTCATCGGTAACGTGGTAGCCTGGGGCGATGACAACCCTAAGTGGGAAAGCAACGAGAGCGTAGAGCTGCTTGATGAGCACTACTACAGAAACCCAGCCTGGTTTGCAGAGAACTTCAACAAGTATGATAACTACGACCGCAAGGGCAGCGAGATTTATGTAGGTGAATATGCCGTAACCCAGGGCTTCGGCAATATGGGTTCGCTCGATGCAGCACTCGGTGAGGCTGTCTATATGATGGGCATCGAGAACAATTCTGACATCGTGACCATGGCATCCTACGCTCCTATCTTCGCCAACCTCAACAACCGTATGTGGGCACCGGATATGATTCAATATACATCCGACAAGGTATTCGGAACTCCATCCTACTACGTTCAGAACGTGATGGCAAACAACATCGGTACCCGTGTATTGAAGGTGAACCAGGAGAATCCATACAAATATGAGCAGCCCCAGGTGAAGCCAGCCATCTGCCGTGTGGGCATGGGAACATGGGGCACCCAGGTTTCTTTCGAGGACAAGGGATACAGCGATGAAAACGGCAAGGCGCTGCCAATGACCTTGCAGGAACTGCCTACCGACATCCGCGGACAGTGGAAGACTGAGGGCAGCCTCATCAAGCAGACCAGCAACGAGGAGAGCTGCATCCGTCTGAACCCAGGCGAGATTACCAGCAACGGCTATATATATAAGGTACGTGCGAAGAAGGATGCCGGCAACGAGGGTTTCCTCATCATCTTCAACTATGTAGATAAGAACAACTACTGCTGGTTGAACCTTGGTGGCTGGAACAATACCCAGCACGGTGTGGAGTCAATCGTGAATGGTGCCAAGAGCCAGATTGCTACCTGCCCAGGCAAGATTGAAACCGGCAAGTGGTACGACATCGAGCTGAAGGTAGTAGGCGACAGCATCTTCGCCAAGTTGGATGGCAAGGAGATATTCGCTACCAAGTTGAAGGCAAACACCCTTCCTGGCATCTTCTCTACAGCCACACTCGATGAGAAGACTGGCGAGGTAATCCTGAAGATTGCCAACACCAGCACCGAGCACACCACAGCGAAGATTAATCTTCAGGGCAAGGAAATCAAGAATGGCAAGCTCATCCGTCTTTCTGCCAAGAACGGTCTGGAGGAGAACACCATCGACAATCCTACCAACATCTATCCTGTAGAAAACTACGTAACTACAGAGAAGAATGGTGCTACGGTAGAGATTCCAGCCAGCTCTCTGAACATCATCAGATTGAAGTAGAAAGATTGAAATAAGAAACAAGCTACATCCAGGGCATCAGCCCTGGATATACTCAATATATTGATACATTTTTGAATAGTTGATAAGAAAGTTAGTTAGAAAATGGAAGGCGGCAATCTGCGTGATGCAGGTTGCCGCCAATTGTTTTATGATTACCTATTGTCTCAAAACTTATTTACTGTCAACTTTACTGTCAGCAAATAAGTTTTGCACATAATATTTGGTAGTTGAATATAAAAGTTGTATATTTGCACAATATTAAACAAAACAACAGATGAAAAGAAAACAGTTCGTCATATCAACAATTATCTCATTACTTCTTGCTCTTTTTGCAGGATGTAAACAGAGTTTTTCTCCTGCGCTCCAAAAAGCAGACCAAGTGCTTTCTACAGATACAGAGAAAGGAAGCCAAATGCTTGACAGTATCTGCCAAGCAGAGCCGAACATGTCGATAGCCAACCAAAAGTATTGTCAGCTTTTGAAATTAAAGGCTAGCGACAAGGACTATCAACCCATCACGAATAAGAAACTCCTCATCGACTCATTAGTTTCATATTTTGAGCATGCAGGTGAAGATAATCTGCTTGCCGAAGCATACTTCTATGCAGGAAGAGTCTATTACGAAATTGGCGACAAACCCGAAGCACTCAAGTTTTATCAGAAAGCGAGCGAGAAGGTTGCCAAGGACAACTATGCCCTACAAGGAGATATCTATTGCCAAATGGCAAACATATATAGCTTTACAGAATTGAACCAAGAAGCATTAGAAGCATTGAAACATGCTTACAGAGCCGACTCTTTGAGTGGAAACACTAGAAATATGCTCTTTGACCTAAGGGATATGGGAGAGAACTATTATGTTAGTAAAAACTATAAGTGTTCTGAGGCATTATTTACTAAAGGATTACAGATTGCGGAAAGACAAAAAGACACCTTTATGCAAGGCAACTTTCATCATGAGTTAGCAAACATCTTTGAAAGTAAAGGTCAATTGGAGAAAGCTATATTTCATATTAATCAATATATGAGTCACTTACAAGATTACCCCGACAAAAGTGGAATGCTAGTAACAGCACTAGAAGCTTTCACCTCTAAAGGAGACAAAGCAGCTATTGAGATATGCCAGCAACTCATGCTCAAAGAGGGGAATATTTTTAGTAAACAAGATGCTATTGAAAATATATTGAGAACTTCAGACTATGCTCTGAAAGACTCCATTTTCATGTCACAGTTTAACTTGTATATCCAATATACCGATTCCGTTATCAAAGAAAGCCATACTGACGGCATCAAGAAAGCAGAGCAATCATACTACTATAAACTAAAAGAAGAAGAAAACAAATATTTACAGACAAGCAATATGACAAAATCTATTGGGTTTATCATCGCCATATTGTCTCTCATTTTCTGCTACATTTATTTTCATCTAAAAATAAGAACCATCAAACAGAACAAAAAAATATTAGAATTAAAATTGGATAAATACAAGTTGCTTAAAGAGAAAAATGAGTATAAGCCCTTGGATAAACTCGCTAAAGAAGAGCAGCAGATCAAAGAGTCGCACATATACAAGCGACTCATGACTGCCATAGAAGAGCAAACTTTTCGTTTAGTAGAAGAAGACTGGAAAGAAATCCAGGATCTCATCAACCAATCATACGAGAACTTCGACTCCAACCTGCGGGGATTTCTTGATGTCACTCCCCAAGAGTATAGAATATGCCTTCTCCTCAAAATGGGTGTTTCCCCTACAAACATAGCGCATTTTGTGAATTTAACTAAGGAAGCCATTACTGCCTCTAGAAGAAGAATGTACACCAAAGCATTCAGCAAAAAAGGCAAGCCAGCCGATTGGGACAAAATCATAAATTCGCTATAACATATTGAATTACAAGAGAATAGCAGTTACGTACACAAATGTACATAACTGCTATTTGTTATTTGTACACACATTGTACACTCCTTTTTTGAGTTTTTTCTACACTTTTCACTACTTTTGCATCCGAATTTTTTAAACGATAAAAGACAATGAAAAAAATTATTCTCACAGTATTCCTATGTTTAGCAACTATAGGAAATATGCAAGCCAAAAGAACGCGCATCCCAATGCGAGTTCGCACGATTCTTTACGAGCAGAAGAAAAAAGGAGAGATTCGCCACGTCCCAGTCTCCAGAAGCAACATACCTTTAGTAGAGATAGATGACAACGATATCTTCATCAGCTCTATTCAAGTTAGTTATAGTGTTTCGTTAATACTTTACAATAATCAAGGCAATATCATATATGAATGCATGAGCAATAGCTCATCCTCATGCCTAAAAATAGATATTCCATCAGAAATCATAGAAGAAGCTTTTTCTGTTCAGATTACATCAAATGGTACGGATTATATAGGTGAAATATACTAACAAGATTGTTCAATATAAATTTTAAATAATTATGAGTAAGAATATGAACTATAACATGAAGAAAAAGATAAATAGTATAACCAAACTATTGTTGGCAATATTGCTATTGCCAACAATAGCTGCTTGCAGCAATGATAATGGCGGTGATGATGCCACTGTCATTAGTCCTTTTAAAATAATCGTGAAATTTGAATCTCCTATCGGTACAAACATTCTCGATTCTCTGAATATTGCAGAACAGGAAGTGAGCGGACATTCTATCGATGATTTAACATTCGAATGGACCAACAAGAACAATGATTTACGAGAATCATGGAGTCTTCCATCTCTAAGTTTTGGAATAACAAAAAACGGGTTCGCCAGTTTAAATCCAAGTTTTCCATACGAGAATAAAGCTGAAAGAGTATTTAGTGCTCAATTTACCGACATATCTATCTGGGATACTCCCAACAACAAGTACCCACAAAGAGACGAAGAATATACAGTTACTTTAAAAAGTAAAAAAATCTTCGGAAACAATATTCATCACACTCTGAAATTTTATGTTCATATCAAAGGCAAAGCCATATATGACACTTATAAATGTGAAGTGGATGGAAAGGAACAACCTGTAATTAGTATTTTTTACGACTCAAAAAATCCCCCTAAGGACAAGGCTCTAGAAGGTATTTATTTGATTGTGAAAAACTAATGAGACAACATTAATTTCTTATACTTGCCTTGACCCTCTATAACTGGGGTATCTCGTTGCAAGCTGCACAGAAACAGGTTAAGCAATGGTCTGAAGACAAGAACAAATGAGAAGGCGGCAACCTGCGTGATGCAGATTGCCGCCAATTGTTTTATGATTTTATGATTATCCTTTATCCGAAAGCATAATTGATGAGCAGGAAGATGCTCAGGATATAGAGCGTAAGATTCAGATCCTTGAACTTACCCACCATCATCTTGATGAGCACATAGCTCAGGATGCCGAGGCAGATGCCATCGGCGATGCTGTAGCAGAGCACCATCGTAATCATCGTGATGAAGGCAGGGAATGACTCGGAAATATCCTCCAGCTCAATCTTCTTGAACGAATCAATTATCAATACACCCACCATTACCAGGGCACCACTGGTGGCTGCACTCGGAATCAGCAGGAAGATAGGAGCCAGGAAAATGCTCAGGATAAACATCAAACCCACAAAGAAAGATGTCAAGCCCGACTTACCGCCCTCGGCAACTCCCGAAGCACTCTCCACATAAGTGGTAATGGTAGAGCTGCCCAGCAGGGCACCCGCCGTGGTACCGATGGCATCACTCATCATCGCCTCCTTCACACCAGGAATCTCACCCTTCTCATTCTCCTTGATACCCAACTTGGAAACCAATCCCAACACCGTTCCGATGGTATCGAAGATGTTGACAAGCAACAGGGAGAAAACCACCATGAACATCTTTGGGGTAAAGAAGCCCGAGAAATCGAACTGTCAGAAGATAGGAGAGCGATGCTGTGAGGGGTAGATACAGGCATCCAGTTGTCAGAGAACTGGGTTACGCCCATCGGAATACCTATCAATGTAGAGATGATAATGGCGATGAACAGGAAGCCCTTCACTCTTCTCGCCATCAGACAGCCACAGAGCAGGATGCTGATGAGACCCAGGATGCTGACTGGCGTAAACTTGCCGAGCTGCACGAAAGTATCCGCATTGGCAGTAATGATGCCCGCATTCTTCAAACCGATAAAGGCGATAAACATACCGATACCTGCCGAAATGGCGAATCGGAGGTTTTTCGGAATACATTCCAATATCTTGTCACGGATATTGAGGAAGGTGATGGCAAGGAAGATGATTCCCTCTACGAGCAATACTGCCAAAGCCTGCTGCCAGGTCTATCCCATTGCCTGACAAAGGGTGAAGGCGAAGAAGGCGTTCAGTCCCATGCTGGGAGCCTGGGCAAAAGGCTGTTTTGCCATGAAAGCCAGCAGGAAGATGGCAATGGCAGAAGCGATGGCTGTGGCAGTAAAGAGAGCCCCCTTGTCCATGCCTGTGGTGGCAAGGATGGTAGGGTTCACTGCCAAGATGTAACACATGGTCAAGAAGGTAGTCATACCAGCTATCAATTCCGTCTTGACCGTAGTAGTCTTCGGGTCGAAGCCCAATAATGCTTTTAATTTATTCATTTCTTATAGTACGATTGATTTTCTCTTTTTTTTCTCTATTTTCTCTTCCCCATTTCCACAACCCAATCATATACCGGTCGTATCTTGATGTCAAGACCTTTTTCGGTAACTTGATTGTACTCATGGTCGGTGAGCAGCAGCAGGTCGGTGCATTGCGTCTTGCGATGAGCCAGAAGTAATCCTTCAATCTCCCGTTTGCGAGTCTTGGGTGAAGAAATGTCATACGATACCTGAATGGCTTGTTTCACCTGATTGTTTTTGCAAACCACGAAATCGCATTCTCCCGAGCGGTCGCTCAGGTAATAGATATCATACCCCTGCAGCTTATAAGTTCTGACCAGCTGCAGATAGACGATGGTTTCCAATCTCCATCCCAGGTTCTCTCCCACCAATGCATTATCTCGCTGATCCATCAATGCCACATCTATGGGATACACCTTCTCCTGGGTTATCCTCATCTTGCTCTTGGCAGAATACTTCTGAAGCCCCAGCAGCAGATAAGCCTGCTTCATATAGCCGATATAATTCTTGATGGTATGTTCCGATTTTACCCCCAGTGTAGCCGACAGTTCCGAAGGAGACACGATGACCGGAGCCACATTGAGCAAATGATGAGCCAACTGCTCGAAGGTGACCTGATAGGTTATCTTGAAACGCTGTTCGATATCTCTCTGCAGAATATTGCTTACCAGATTCTTCACATAATTCTGGTGTTCGCCGATAACGAGCAGCTCAGGAAATCCTCCCTGTTTCAGATAATGATCGAAGGCAGCTCTCCTGAACGCCTGTACCTTGGTAGTCATTCCTTCCGTATCCACCTCTTTCATCAGACAATACTCATAAAAGGAGAATGGAAACAAAGGTATCTCCTTGCAGCGCCCCGAGAGATGAGTAGCCAGGTCGCTGCTCAGAAGTTTGGCATTAGAACCTGTTACAATGACATGCATCCGCCTGCGAAGCATACGATTCACGAAAAGGTGCCAGCCCTCGATATTCTGTATCTCGTCAAGAAACAGATAATTGAAATCACCATATATCTTATACAGTACTTCCAGAACATCGTTCAAATCTTCTGCCTGGATGTTAGCCAACCGCTCATCGTCAAAATCTACATAAGCGTATTTCACACCTACTTTCTCCAATACCTGGAAGCATAGAGTAGATTTGCCGCTACGGCGCACACCTATCACGACCTGAGCCTGCGTACTGCCCAAGTCTATTTGCGCCTCTTCTGGTCGATGACACAAAATTTCGCCTCTACGTATCTCCAGTTCTTCCTGCTGATCAGAAAGAATCTGTTCTAAGTTTCTCTTATCCAGCATAATAACACTTACTTTTTCTGGATGCAAAGATAAGAAAAAATAATGAGGAATGCCTTATTTTACATGTTTTTAACTACACAGAACGCCTTATTTTACAAGTTTCGGCATATTAGAATGCCTTATTTTACATATTTCAGGGTATTCCGAATGCCTTATTTTACAAAACATTTT
>ERZ1034939.494-NODE-494-length-25091-cov-91.278719_pt1 | contig 25091 bp, 24 predicted proteins | sample MGYA00520626_ERZ1034939 | MGnify/ENA primary metagenome ERZ1034939 (study PRJEB33766, sample SAMN09781751) | gut metagenome | biome: gut microbiome | host: Homo sapiens | place: Madagascar | study: EMG produced TPA metagenomics assembly of the PRJNA485056 data...
CCTGGATCTGATTTCAGGCGTTGGGTGTGGATCACTATTGCACCGTTCGTGACAGGAGGCAGACATAATGCCGCGGAAAAAGCCCTTTGTGCCATCTGTCTCGGAAATAAAAACTTTATGTTCTTCGACGGCGAGCGCAGTGCACTGTTGTATGGGCTTATCGGCACTTGCCTTCTGAACGACATTGATCCGGAAGAGTATCTGCGCCATATCCTGAGCGTACTGCCGGAATAACCTTCCAACCGTATTGATGAACTCCTGCCATGGAACGTAGTTCTCACCAATAAATAAGCATCAATATGATTCTCCATTAACGCTTACCTTTTCTCCGGCTATTTTTGATTTTTTTTGCTTTTCCCCGCCACTTTATGGTGATTATCACATCAATATACATCGACAGATATTAACGTAACTGAAGTGAGGTGAAGCATGAAATTTGAACGCCATCATGAAATATTGAAACGACTCAGTAAATTCGGTTCTGTAAAAGTATCCGATCTGTCCAATAGCCTCAATGTAACGAAAGAAACTATTCGATCAGATCTTAATGAACTTGCCAGACTTGGCTATCTGACTCGATATCATGGCGGTGCTTTTATCGTCCTAGACTCGCTTGATACTATTGCGAAAAATGAAATCGCTTATGCGCTTGAAAATTATGATACAGCCTAGGGAATAAAAAAAGGCCACTCAACTATGAAAAGTCAAGTATGCGTTATTGGTTCGTTTAATGTTGATATCATCAGTTATTTGCCGAGGCTTCCCACTATCGGAGAATCGCTTCTGGCAAGTAATTTTATATTTTCACCGGGGGGAAAAGGTTGTAACCAGGCGCTGGCAGCAAGCTTTGCCGATACTGATGTTTATTTCATAACAAAAGTAGGTACAGATCACTTTAGTGATTATGCGATCAACTTTATGAATTCGTCTAAGATTTATAAAAGTATAATTTATCAAACGAAAGAAACGCAAACCGGAACTGCCACGATCCTTGTTAATGAAGGTACTGGCGATAATGTTATTGCGATCTATCCCGGTGCCAACATGACAATGTCGTCCGATGAAATAACTATTCAGAAAGAAGCGATTATTAATTCTGATGTCATACTTCTGCAGCTCGAAACAAATTATACCGCTCTGCAACAAGCGATCACATTGGCGCAAAAAAACAGTATCCCGGTCATTATTAACCCGGCACCCTATAATGATATCGTCAACGAACTTATTCAGGATGTTGATTATATCACCCCCAATGAAACAGAAGCTGGTTTACTGTCCGGCATAGACGTACACGATCTTGAATCAGCTAAACGAGCTGCAGAAGCTATCCACAATAAAGGGGTAAAAAACACCGTTATCACGCTCGGTAGCAAGGGCTCGCTCGCATTTGATGGCAAAAAATTCATTCATTCGCCAGCGTTTCCAGCGGTCGTTAAAAATACGGCAGGAGCCGGGGATGCTTTTAACGGCGCTCTGGCATCAGGACTTGCGAAAGGAAAATCACTGGAATCAGCACTGTGTTATGCCAGCGCCTTTGCATCCCTGGCGGTGGAGACAAGCAATGCTTCCGACATGCCTGAACATGAATCTGTGATACATCGAATTCAGAGTATACATTATCAGCAAACTATTTTTACGCATTAAGAAGGGACAGAGAATGAATAACACCAAAAAATCACTAAAGGTGCTCTTTATTGGAGAATCCTGGCATATTCATATGATTCATTCAAAAGGATATGACAGTTTTACCTCAAGTAAATATGAAGAAGGTGCGACCTGGTTACTCCAATGTCTGAAAAATAGTCAGGTAGATGTCACCTATATGCCGGCACATACGGTACAAATTGCCTTCCCTGAAGATGTGGCACAGTTAGAACAATATGATGCCATCGTTATTAGTGATATTGGTAGTAATACTTTCCTGCTACAAAATGATACTTTTTATCAGCTTCGCATAAAACCAAACGCTCTCGAACTGATTAAAGAATATGTGAATAACGGTGGTGGGTTATTGATGATTGGCGGCTATCTCTCATTCATGGGAATTGAAGCAAAAGCCAATTATAAAAATACAGTTCTGGCTGATGTGCTCCCGGTTACGATGTTAGATGGTGACGATCGTGTCGAAAAACCAGAGGGTGTTATTGCACAGCCATCACAACCTGACCATCCGGTTATTAAAGGGTTCTCTGAATATCCTTTTTTCCTAGGTTATAACCGGGCGATCGCTAAAGAAAATGCTGAGGTGGTATTAACAATAAACAACGATCCATTACTGGTCTTTGGTAACTATCACAACGGGAAAATAGCCTGCTTTATGAGTGACTGTTCACCGCACTGGGGTACACAGCAGTTTATGTCCTGGCCGTTCTATACCGCGTTGTGGGTAAATATACTGACTCATATTGCAAGATAATAATAATAATGGGGTAACACCAGTTACACCATTTACTATAATAAAAGGATTGATGTATGAAAAAGAATAAGTACTCAACTCCCTTATGGGTGCTTGCCACGATTCTTGCGGGTATGCTCTCCCCTATGCAATCAGCGGTGAATGGTCAATTAGGTCACTGGTTACAGGACGGTAATGCATGCGCAGTTATCTCCTTTGCCAGTGGTTTAGTCGTGATGTTTTTTATTATTATGGCGCGAAAAGAAATCCGGCAACAATTTGCGGCAATTCCTTCTCTGATTAAAAACCGAAAAGTTCCTCTCTGGAACTGGTTTGCCGGTCTCTGTGGAGCGATGGTGGTATTTTCTGAAGGCGCATCAGCCAGCGCACTCGGGGTCGCAACGTTTCAGACCGCACTGATCTCCGCGCTATTGCTGTCTGGTTTACTTTGCGATCGCTTTGGTATCGGTGTCGACGAGAAAAAATACTTTACCCCTTATCGCATCATCGGTGCATTATTTGCGGTTATTGCTACGATTTTTGTTGTGTCACCGCAGTGGCATTCTACCTCTTTCATTTTACTTGCCATTCTTCCGTTCTTAGCTGGTTTGCTTGCAGGATGGCAGCCCGCTGGAAATGCAAAAGTAGCTGAAGCTACGGGATCCATGCTGGTTTCAATCACCTGGAATTTCATCGTTGGATTTTGTGTTTTAGGCACAGCGCTAGCTATTCGTGTCGCATTAGGGCACGTCACTGTTCAATTACCAGATGTCTGGTGGATGTATCTTGGCGGCCCGCTTGGACTAATGTCTATCGGTTTAATGGCCATTTTGGTCAGGGGTCTGGGGTTACTGATGCTGGGGGTTGCTTCAACGGCGGGCCAGTTACTGGGATCAGTATTGATTGACGTATTAATTCCATCGCTGGGCAATACCGTTTATCTGGTCACGATCATCGGAACACTGTTTGCACTGGTCGGTGCAATTGTTACCACTATTCCGGAATACAGAGCCTCGAAAACAATGAAGAAAATGGAGGTATAATCATGAAAGATTATCTACAAACTGTGACGGGCCCCGTCGCCCGTGAAGATATGGGGCTAACACTTCCTCATGAACATCTGTTCAACGATCTTTCCTCTGTTGTGGATGCTCCTTGCTATCCTTTTTCACAACAGCTTGTTGATAAAAAAGTCACGGCAGAAATCCAGTGGGCATTAAAACACGATCCTTATTGCTGCGCTGATAATATGGACCGCAAACCTATTGAAGATGTGATCTTCGAAATTAATAACTTTATCTCGCTCGGTGGTCGCACCATTGTTGATGCCACAGGGTCTGAGTCTATCGGACGAGATGCGCAGGCATTACGAGAAGTCGCATTAAAAACAGGTCTGAATATTGTTGCTTCCTCCGGTCCCTACCTGGAAAAATTTGAAAGCCAGAGAATTCATAAAACGGTTGATGAACTAGCGACAACGATCGATAAAGAATTGAATCAAGGGATTGGCGATACGGATATTCGTGCCGGAATGATCGGTGAAATAGGTGTCTCACCGACATTTACCGAAGCCGAGCATAACAGCTTGCGGGCTGCCTCGCTGGCACAGATTAACAATCCTCATGTGGCGATGAATATTCACATGCCGGGCTGGCTTCGTCGCGGTGATGAAGTACTCGACATTGTGTTAGGTGAAATGGGCGTCTCGCCAAATAAAGTCTCTCTCGCACACTCGGATCCGTCAGGAAAAGACGTGGCGTATCAGCGGAAAATGCTTGATAAAGGTGTCTGGCTGGAATTCGACATGATTGGCCTAGACATTACCTTCCCGAAAGAGGGAATAGCGCCAGGGGTGCAGGAGACTGCCGATGCCGTCGCTCATCTCATTGAGTTGGGATACGCCGATCAGCTTGTTCTCAGCCACGATGTCTTCCTTAAACAAATGTGGGCTAAAAATGGCGGTAATGGCTGGGGATTTGTTCCAGATGTTTTTCTGGCCTATCTGGCGGAGCGCGGCGTCGATAAAACGATCCTCAAAAAACTCTGTATCGATAATCCCGGACGATTATTGACCGCATAAAACCATTATCCCCCGGCACATTGCGCCGGGGGATGTCAATTAATACCCTGCCGTTAAATCATCCACCAAGCGCGAGTCGGATGCGCCGTACAACTCACCATCCGACCCAACCATAATGCTTTGCGTGCTGCCCATCGCCTCATTCAGCGCCACTTTCTGACCTTTTGCTTCCAGCAGCTTGAGCGTATCCGGACTAAACCCTTTCAACACGCAGCTCGTCCGGCAACCACTGATGGTGGAAACGAGGCGCATTGGTCGCTTCGGCAACATTCATTCCACAATTGATGCTGTTCACCACCATTTGCGGCACGGTAGTGATGATCCAGCTACCGGTAACAAAGTGAGTACATAAAGGCCATACTGTCACGAACAGTGCAAAAGTGGCTCTTCCTCAACCTAGGTGAAGATTTTCATGCCAGTGGACTCATTACCCTCCGCCTAAGTAGTTCAAGTCCGGCTCGACCATACATCTGGCGTATCAGCACCTTCAGGCGATTTACATGACCTTCGACAACACCAGTACTCCAGCGACTGCTGATTGCCTCACATATAGCCGCAGCATCAGCTTCCATCCCCGCAGCTACGCACCGAAGTTCTGCTGAGCCGCTTTCGTGGACCCGAGTGAACCAGCTGCTTAGCTGTGATTTATTTTAGGTTTTCAGAATACGGTAGAACTCGAGTACCAGTTGCTGCGCTATTTTCAACTCCGGTTCTTTTTCACACATCAGACTAATAAATCGGAAAGCATAATTTTCTTCACCCCTGATTATTCTCCAGGGCATCAACCAGCGGCTTACCCGGGACACTGAAGGAAGTCTTGCGGCAGTAGTAACCGGTGGGATCCAGCCTTTATGCCATTTGGCAACAGCATCCCTGACGATGGTTTCACTGCCTGTAACCCCCCTGGCCACCATTTCCCGCCATATCCGGCCGGAGTTATAATTACCACATTCTCGTTGCTCTTTTAACCACTCCCTCCATGGGTCCAGAAGCCCTCGCTTTGGAGGCCTAGTTGACATTTCAGGGAATGTTCCTGAACCCACCCAGCGACTGACTGTCACTCGCGACAGGCCTGTAATACGGGATATTTCCCTGAAACTACATCCCTTGTTATGCAGGGCCATAACCTCTGTCCAACGCTGATGCCGTTTTTTGCGGATGTGCTGTTTAAGGCGTTCCAGACGACGGAGCGATGCTACAGGCACAGATATTTCTGGCTCAGGTGATTTCTTCAGTGATAACTCTCTGACAACAAGACGTATCAGAGGCATATATCTGTACATCATTCGTTCAGGCTCATCACCAATATTTTTTAGCAGGTGCCATCGATCGGCCACCTGTCTGGCCTGAGGTGCACCTTCACGTGCTGCTGTCGCATAGACTCCACTGCGATCACGCGAGACAACCTGTATTTCCGGATATTTTCTGAACCAGGTCGCCAGCGTACGCTGATCACGGCCGGGAAGCAGGACGAGGGGACGGTGAGTATCAAGATTGACGATTAACGTACCGTAACGGTGGCCCCGATGCCACGCCCACTCATCAATACCGACATGAGGCGCGCCTGACTGTTTCGTCTCCGGGGTATTGATAAGCCTGCGAAGAAGAGTATCAGCACTGCAACGGAGACCCACTGCCGTTGCAGCCCGTTTTCCAGCCTCACCTCCAGCTATTAATCCCAGTTGACGTTGTTAATTTTGTAACGCCTGTGAAGACTGCTGGTGTGAACTGGCGAAGGGAGCAAGCGACTCGGCAAAAATTTTACGTGAACAAGCCGGGTTACGGCAGTACCAGTGGCGGACGGAAAATACAAGCCATAGCGTCTGCCCTGAGCAGGGTAGATGCTGTATCCGGCGCCGACGACAACTATGAACAGAGTCGCTACGCTTAAAGCATTCAGGACATTGTGCTGTTTTGCGTTTTCCGTGGAGATGGAGGGTTATACCGTCAGAGCTAATAATTTGTCGACTGCATCGCCATCCGCAAGGTAACTGTAGAAGTGTCTTAAGAGAGTGCATTGCGTTGCCCATAACTTAAAACAGCTTAGATCCTTGTTCGCCAGAAAGTTTCATCCATTTTCTTCCACCCAGGTTGCGGAAGAACCACTTTTCATCCGTCGTTGACAGATGTGAAGTATGCGGGAGAAAAAGTGAATATCTAACTGTAATAACTCAGACCGGTACGAGTACTCGGGACGTCTACAATCATTCAGGGCAAAGTGCTAAAATTTCTCTATCCCGGGATGCCCCTACCAACGCAGCACTCCCGGAGATATCATTACAGCTCTGCAACTGATTTCCGCGACTGAACCGCTCAGTTCCTATCCTTCCAGTTGCCCTCCTGCCCCCCCTCCCTGCTGTATACCCCGGTACCACAACTCGGGCAGCACTTTTCCCCCTCATAATTTTCGTCACACATCACACAAAACCACTTTCTCACCTTCACCGTATAATCCGGAACCGTCATACCCTGCAGATGCAAACGACGGGCCTCTTTCTCTGCCGGGTCAAGCCAGGTGCATCGCAGCAGGATTTTCTCAGCGACAGTCATCTGGTCATGTTCAAACCACGGTGGTTGTCCGTCATTGCCCCGCTGAAGTGTTAACGGGCATCCACAGGACACACAGCACAAAACGTCCTGGCGGTTGTGCTTCGCTGCTTCTTTCGCCGTAACAAAATGGCCTTTGCTGTCATTCGCCATATAACAGTTCAGAATTCGCATATTTCCTCCTGAGTTGTCCGGGGAATACTGAATCCTCCGGTCTGGCAGTGTGTGCAGTACCGCTCCCCATAATAATCGTGGTGACATTGTCTGCAGTGCCAGCTGGCTTTACGCACCACGGGTAAGGCATCCGGTACGAATTGCTGCAGACGTTTAATCAACTGTATTTCTCTGCGCTCCGGCCTGACATAAGGGCACTGTTGACCGTGCTCTGTCAGCCTGTCGTCAGTGTGTTCAAACCAGGGAAGTTCAGTGTCGTATTGCGGATGGTATCTGAGTGCACTGCCACACAAGTGGCAGGTGTAGTTAGCATAAGGTGCGGCCTGTGCAGTACGGGCGCCCGTCAGACGTCCGTTGCCATCAAGAGCGATAAAGGATTTTGCGTACATAGTCATATTCCTCAGCCGCCAGACGACACGCAGGCAACAGCCGTCCCGGTACGGGCAGCGTGGTCAGGGTGTGAATGGCGGTTCAGTTAAAATCTGGACTGGAGTTTGGGTAAAGCAGGCTGGTTGCTGTTACAGCACTGTGGTTGTCACACAATGGAACACTGACGTAAAAAACAGTCAGTGGGCGAGTGGATACATCGTTGCCGCCAGACAACAACCCATACTTTTGGTTTGCCGGGTATTGGCGCGCCAGTCGTGCTCAACTCCGGCTACAGCCAAAATTGCGCTCACCGGTGCAGTGAGCTTTGGTATGTTCCTTCGCCAGATAGTCAGCACGTTCCAGCACCTGCTGAAAGCCAGTGTCATCATCGCGTTCCAGCCACACCGCCGGCCAGGCCGGAAAATGCACCAGCGTGGCATGGCACCCGACATCCACTCCCAGGGCACTGCACCACGCCTGTTTAATCATCCCGGCCAGTGATCCCGGAGCACGGTAATCACCGGCACGACACCAGGTATCCCGGTTAACCAGCAGCATCAGGTGATAGTGTTTTTTACCTTTGCACTCCCCAAACTCCCGGGCCCAGACGTAATGCAGGGTTGTGGGATGCACGCGTTTACCTTCCCGATGCTTACGTTTCTGGTAAGCGTCGATTCGGGCTTTCAGGGCATTGATGAAGCGGGATATCACAGCTGCGTCCGTTGCTGCCGGTACATCCGGGAAACGCAGGTCAACCCGCAATGCCGTCAGGCGGGGATGAACATTCAGTGCGTGCCGCACCGTCTCACGAATACGTTGCTGCCAGAAGGGGTTGTATTTGTAGGTCATGGTTAAATCTCCGTATGGTTCATACGGAATAGCCACGTCGTAAAAAATGCGCAGAGTCCCTGAAGTGACCTCCGGCAGGACACTGTCTCAGGCACTCTGTGATAACCCGAACGGTCGTCTCCGGACTGACGGTTGAATTTTCAGCGTTGTTTTTTTAATGTAAAAAACCGGTTACGGGTAAGGCTGTGAGGAGGGAGTGATGGTGATACGCAAAAAGAAGTGCAGGGACTGTGGAAACGCGATTACTCATAATACAGTGTGTTGCCCGTATTGTGGTTCTGTCGACCCCTTCGGCTATTACCGGAATACAGACCGTATCGTTACCATACTGCTGGCACTGATTATTGTGGTCCTGCTGACTACTGTCAGCGTCAGTGTGTATATACTGTGTAGCTGGTGAGATAACGGTTCATGTATCCCCTGAGCTGACAGTGTACCGGGTATATTAAGCGTAACCGACAGGTTCTCCTTCATACCATATTAAATTTTTCCAGGTATTGCCGCTGCCTTATTTCGTCCCATACAGGAAAACTCGTCTGGGTTTCTGACAAATACGCGAAACTCACAGCCCCTCAATATCAACCACACGCTGTAAGCCGGTAATACCTGAAAATCAGCCCATTACCGCCCACGCCTCCGGCACCATTCCCTTTTGATTTCGAATTCTTTGTTGTCGCTATACCGCTTAACGTTCCCGGTATTATCCTGGTTCCCGACAACAGGAACATATTCAGCTTTTAATAACCTGAGAAGAGCCAATAAGAATCACAAAGCGGATAACACCTGGTGCGATGCAGTTGTGATTACCGAACGCTCAGATGACATATTTCCAGACTGAAGCGGGAACACGATCGTAAAGCTTGTTCATTGTCAGTTCTGCCAGCCAGTGATCAACCACAGAGTTGAAGGCTTCCAGTTCCGCAGAGGTAAGTTTATAACGCGTGTGGGAAATCACTTTTTCCAGCGTCTCCCGGGATGAACAACGACGGAACTGCTCTGGTTTTAACTTCCATTAGCCTCTCATCACTTTATGCTGCAATTAACGTGATACTGTCAGCATACCGCCAGACTGGCATTCTGGTACCCACCCCAAACTCATTACTCCCGAGCCACCACTTAACCGGTCTCTCAGACTGTCACTCACCAGGTCGGATATGTTTACCGCTCAGACGGATGCTTAATGCACTCTGTTCACGTACATTGCAGATACGTTTTATATACGCGGGTTATACGCCAGCTATCAGGGATAGCGCAGTCTGTTGCTACTGCGTTCTCATCATGCCCACTGATCACACTCACCGTGTTTATTTCACATATATGAACTCATGTATTTGATCTCATGTGTTTGATCTCTCTTATATATTTATAATACCAATCAGACAGTCTTATCCCATCGGTGATACCTGTCGCCTGCCCACCGGACACGGTCTGCCCCATCGTAACCGCCCCGTAAATAACTCTGCAATTATCAGAACGCCAGTTTTCCCCTCTTCCTCACGAAAATCATCCCTTCTTTATCGCGCGCGCGTGCGGAAGCATCGTTTCGTAACAACCACCCGGCATACCGGTACGGCTCAGCCACCGTAACCTCCCCGTTTATCTCCTGGCGGTCACATTCCCGATTATTTTTTACGTTTCTCCCCGGTTGTTATGCCGGTGAAGGTGGTGCGTTGTTTTCATGACCACACCGGCTGGTTTAACAACATCCGGAGGAACATTCTCATGCTCACCCCAGTTTCACTGATGGATGACCAGATGGTCGACATGGCATTTATCACTCAACTGACCGGCCTGACCGATAAGTGGTTTTACAAACTCATCAAGGATGGTGACTTTCCTGCGCCCATCAAAATGGGCCGCAGCTCCCGATGGCTGAAAAGCGAAGTGGAAGCCTGGCTGCAGGCGCGTATTGCACAGTCCCGTCCGTAATTCTTAACCGTTCATCTGCAACAGACGCAGTCTCCGGCCTGCCGGCGGCGTTCTGCTGCCTGTTATCCCCCGTGAGGAATATGAAAATGAAACCACAGTATCAGACCCGTTACGAGCTGCTCCACGAAAGCTACCAGAAATGGCTGACCGGCTTCACCCGGCACGCCGTATCCTGGGGCGTGTGTCATCCGAATATCTACTACTTCCATAATCTGACGCCCGGGTGGGTGTCATTCAATGGTGAAAAACCGGAGATTGCCATCGTACCCCAGAGTCTGCACCGGCTGATTTATGGTCCGGACAAACGGACCACGCCGCCCCTGGATGATGATCTGATAGTGAATTTATGCACCAGTGAACATCTGCTGGTTCATCATCCGATGCTGGAAGGCATTCTCCTGTCTGAATGTGAACGTCTGAGGCAGCGTTCGCTGGCAAATAAACTGATCAGCCTCTTCCGTCAGTTTGGTGGCACGGAGTTGCGCCTCAAACTGGTCTGGCTTTGCTGGCTTGATTTAATGACCGGAAACTGCCTTGACGACTGGACGGAGAATCTGAAACGGAAATCAGAAAAAGAGCTGGAGGAATGGATCATCAACCGTCAGAAGCAGAGCGCAGCACTGACGGATCTGATGGATCAGTACGTGCTCCTGGCATACCGCACAACGGTTGACGATAAGCGCACCTGATGCCAGTTGTTTCAGGGAAGCTGGTATCCGGGCAGGGTGCCAGGGCTGACTGAACGGCCTGTCTGCCTGCCGTTTCGCTCTCCGTGCGTTCTGTCACACGCTGCACCTGAACGCCGGACTGCGGGCACGCAGACAGGAAAGTCGCAGGCTGGAACTTCTGACCGGCGGGTATCAGTTATATGCCTGTTGATTCATCACCACCACGCAGCTCCTGAGCTTTAGTTCATCACCGATATTCATACATCTGAATATCGGTGATGAAATCCCCATAATAATCAATCATCTAAGTCTGAAGCATAATGGAGAAAAACTGCTCACCGGTTACTTCGCTCTCAGCTTATTGTAGTGATAACCCGAGGTAAAAATACCAGAGACATCAGACAACTTTAAACTGGCTATCTGGGGAAGCAGAACATACATGGTTTTTCCTTCCGGCACGACAGAAAGCCTGAACTGAGATTCAAGAATGTTCAGCAATGCGTTCAGTTTTTTCCTGTTTCTGAACCGACCCGGGCCACACTGGAGAATATAATTTTTCCTGACACGGGGTGGGCATTCTCCGCGGCACTCCTCAATGAGCCAGTCGAACAGCTCCTCGGCGTCCTTCTGCTGCAGTTCAGATTCATCAGGTAACGCAAATAATTTTTTATATTCATCTGTGTACCACGAACTTATTACGACAGCAGACGTCATGATATCGGCAGAGATTTTCCCTTCACCATAGCTGAAATACTGAAATAACGCTGCAATTCTTGCAATGTTTTCTGTTTTTTTTGAAACATGTCCCCGAAACGGGCTTAAGGGTCCGGAAGGGGATAAATCCTGCTCCAGAACATTATAGTGCTCAATAAATATTTTTTGCGCTTCAGGCGAAAAATGCAGACAATACCGTTCATCCTCACTGGATTTTTCAATACTGCCTCTGGCCAGTTCCATTAATCGTTCATGAAATGCCGTTAATGATCCTCCCGGAATCACAGCTCCGTTAATAAAGCGTTTCCCCTGCGTGGTTGCAGGTTTACTGATAAGACAACGGGCAAGAAAACCACTGTCCCTGGCAACAGAACCTTTTCGCGCCATATATCGGTCAAAAAGACCGGGTTGCACCATGAGGGATAACGTCATTCTGGCATTTTCAATCATCTGTTCGGGTTCATTCTTTCTGTCCACAGACAATACAGAGCCATCCCACATTTTGTTAATAAAAGGCAACTCAGACAGGGTATATCCATCAAATATAATACCGGCTTCATCTGACATAATACCCACTGAACGCCATTTACCACAAAGCTGATTCTTAATTGCCGCAGTCGTGGCATCATTAAAAATGAATTTATACCTCACAGGTTCTTCCGCACTGTTTTTCTGAAGTACTTCCAGTTGTCTGAGGGTTTCTGACTCATCCGCGCCTTTGCGGAGTTCTTTATTCAGTTTTGACAACAATGCTTTTTTCTGAGCCTTTAAAAGCTCTTCCTTGTTTTTCCAGACAGCCAGTTCACTTTTGTATCTGGAATATAACTGCATCTCCTGCTGGTACAGGGGCTTCATTAATAATTTGTCCACTGCGGTTTTTCGTTCTCCGGACTCGGCAAGCGTCAGGAAAAAAAGAGAGACCGGCCCCCGCAGTGTATTCAGTCTGCAGACATCAATCAGATTCTGGCAGACAAGTGAAACAGCGCCCAGGGCAGACGCTGCCACAAGCCCAAGGGGAGCCTGCGTAATTTGCTGAGCTTCAATAACGGCATCACGAATGAGTGGAGGCAGCGCACTCAGGGGAAACTCATCACAAGGCTGACCGAATGACATAGTAACCTCACTACACACAGATATAAAAACACTGCAATTCTGGCTATTAATAGCAAAAATAGCAGTCAAATCAATATGAGGTAAAAATTTTTGTTGATTTAATGGTTAAATAATAACCACAGTGTGTTTTGCTGCTGAAGAAAGACAAAATGAATCTGTGTGTCCCCTCCTTCCCTTCAGAGCACATCCACTATTCAAATTTTACACAACCACGTACGAACAAAAAGCATCATCCCGGGTATTGCAGATACCGGTTTCCTGCCGGGAAGAATCATAAACAGAACACCGGGAATAACGCCTTCAGGAATCCCCCCCCTCCTGAAGAAGAATAAAATAAAGAAGACTACAGTTCCTGCACTGAATGCTGAGTACAATATTCTATGGACAGGATGACATTTTTATAAATAACAAAAACCATTTAATACTGATACATCAATAAAATACTTCTTCCCTGCTGACACAGATAAAATGCACCATTTTTTCTTCAAATACTTCTGTATAATCGCCAGCCAATGATGAGAATGGATTAAAATAACACTTCTTCGACAAACACAAAAACAGCCTTCATTTTACATCATCATCCAGTTTCAGTTAACCCCGGACGAGCGACAGTGTTTCAGTACAGGAATTAAAAGCCAGCTTTTGCTCAGTAAAAACACACTCAACTAATAATATCTCAGCAGATATTATCCTGACCAGGACACCTCACATTACTGAATTCTCTTCCGACAGTATCACTGCACAAATAAAAAAGAACGGGATAAATATTCAGACCGGAAGAATGGTGTCACAAAAGCATTTAATCATTACGCATGACCAGGAAGGGAAACACTTAACCACATGGTATCAACAGATATCATTACGTGTGCACTCTTATAAAAAACACACAGAAGAAGTAAGATAATTATAAATGTAAATTTAATATCTCCCACTGACATCTCCCCCACAATACACTGAAAAATACTCACAGCAGTAAACACAGACACACCTGATAATCATGCAGCCGATAAATATTTTCCCCTTTACGGAGAAATCAGCCTGCTGTTTAACAATAACGGCGTATTTTCATGGAAGGAGATCACCCAGTAACGGATAAGTCCTGATCTCCTTCATGTTAATACGCAACAATCCCATCGATTCAAAACAATTTCAGACAGATATTATCTCCGTGAATCCCCCGCCACCTTTCCGGTGCGCGGGGTTTTGTCTTTTTTCACCGGGAATACATGTATGAATCCGTCTGATGCCATTGAGGCAATTGAAAAACCGCTCTCCTCCCTGCCTTACTCGCTTTCCCGTCACATCCTGGAACATCTGCGCAAACTCACCCGTCACGAACCCGTGATTGGCATTATGGGTAAAAGCGGGGCCGGTAAATCCTCACTCTGTAATGCACTGTTTCAGGGGGAGGTCACCCCGGTCAGTGATGTTCACGCCGGCACCCGGGAAGTACGGCGCTTCCGTCTGAGTGGCCACGGTCACAGCATGGTTATCACTGACCTGCCCGGGGTGGGCGAGAGCCGGGACAGGGATGCAGAGTATGAGGCCCTGTACCGTGACATTCTGCCTGAACTGGACCTGGTACTGTGGCTGATTAAAGCCGATGACCGTGCCCTGTCTGTGGATGAGTATTTCTGGCGACACATCCTGCACCGGGGACATCAGCGGGTACTGTTTGTGGTGACGCAGGCCGACAAAACGGAGCCCTGCCATGAATGGGATATGGCCGGTATTCAGCCTTCTCCTGCACAGGCACAGAATATTCGCGAAAAAACGGAGGCGGTATTCCGTCTGTTCCGGCCCGTACATCCGGTTGTGGCCGTATCGGCCCGCACCGGCTGGGAACTGGATACGCTGGTCAGTGCGCTCATGACAGCGCTTCCCGACCATGCCGCCAGCCCCCTGATGACCCGCCTGCAGGACGAACTGCGCACGGAGTCTGTCCGCTCTCAGGCCCGTGAACAGTTTACCGGTGCGGTGGACCGGATATTTGACACAGCGGAGAGCGTCTGTGTTGCCTCTGTTGTCCGTACGGCCCTGCGCGCTGTTCGTGACACGGTGGTCTCTGTTGCCCGTGCGGTATGGAACTGGATTTTCTTCTGAACCTGTCGTGACTGATGCCCTCCCTGACTCTGAGTCTGCTCACAAAAGCACTGTTTTCGTTACTGTCTCTCTTGTCCGTGCAATAGCTCAATAATAGAATAAAACGATCGATATCTATTTTATCAATCGTTTATATCGATCGATAAGCTAATAATAACCTTTGTCAGTAACATGCACAGATACGTACAGAAAGACATTCAGGGAACAACAGAACCACAATTCAGAAACTCCCACAGCCGGACCTCCGGCACTGTAACCCTTTACCTGCCGGTATCCACGTTTGTGGGTACCGGCTTTTTTATTCACCCTCAATCTAAGGAAAAGCTGATGAAACGACATCTGAATACCTGCTACAGGCTGGTATGGAATCACATTACGGGCGCTTTCGTGGTTGCCTCCGAACTGGCCCGCGCACGGGGTAAACGTGGCGGTGTGGCGGTTGCACTGTCTCTTGCCGCAGTCACGTCACTCCCGGTGCTGGCTGCTGACATCGTTGTGCACCCGGGAGAAACCGTGAACGGCGGAACACTGGCAAATCATGACAACCAGATTGTCTTCGGTACGACCAACGGAATGACCATCAGTACCGGGCTGGAGTATGGGCCGGATAACGAGGCCAATACCGGCGGGCAATGGGTACAGGATGGCGGAACAGCCAACAAAACGACTGTCACCAGTGGTGGTCTTCAGAGAGTGAACCCCGGTGGAAGTGTCTCAGACACGGTTATCAGTGCCGGAGGCGGACAGAGCCTTCAGGGACGGGCAGTGAACACCACGCTGAATGGTGGCGAACAGTGGATGCATGAGGGGGCGATAGCCACAGGAACCGTCATTAATGATAAGGGCTGGCAGGTCGTCAAGCCCGGTACAGTGGCAACGGATACCGTTGTTAATACCGGGGCGGAAGGGGGACCGGATGCAGAAAACGGTGATACCGGGCAGTTTGTTCGCGGGGATGCCGTACGCACAACCATCAATAAAAACGGTCGCCAGATTGTGAGAACTGAAGGAACGGCAAATACCACTGTGGTTTATGCCGGCGGCGACCAGACTGTACATGGTCACGCACTGGATACCACGCTGAATGGGGGATACCAGTATGTGCACAACGGCGGTACAGCGTCTGACACTGTTGTGAACAGTGACGGCTGGCAGATTGTCAAAAACGGGGGTGTGGCCGGGAATACCACCGTTAATCAGAAGGGCAGACTGCAGGTGGACGCCGGTGGTACAGCCACGAATGTCACCCTGAAGCAGGGCGGCGCACTGGTTACCAGTACGACTGCAACCGTTACCGGCATAAACCGCCTGGGAGCATTCTCTGTTGTGGAGGGTAAAGCTGATAATGTCGTACTGGAAAATGGCGGACGCCTGGATGTGCTGACCGGACACACAGCCACTAATACCCGCGTGGATGATGGCGGAACGCTGGATGTCCGCAACGGTGGTACCGCCACCACCGTATCCATGGGAAATGGCGGTGTACTGCTGGCCGATTCCGGTGCCGCTGTCAGTGGTACACGGAGCGACGGAAAGGCATTCAGTATCGGAGGCGGTCAGGCGGATGCCCTGATGCTGGAAAAAGGCAGTTCATTCACGCTGAACGCCGGTGATACGGCCACGGATACCACGGTAAATGGCGGACTGTTCACCGCCAGGGGCGGCACACTGGCGGGCACCACCACGCTGAATAACGACGCCATACTTACCCTTTCCGGGAAGACGGTGAACAACGATACCCTGACCATCCGTGAAGGCGATGCACTCCTGCAGGGAGGCTCTCTCACCGGTAACGGCAGCGTGGAAAAATCAGGAAGTGGCACACTCACTGTCAGCAACACCACACTCACCCAGAAAGCCGTCAACCTGAATGAAGGCACGCTGACGCTGAACGACAGTACCGTCACCACGGATGTCATTGCTCAGCGCGGTACAGCCCTGAAGCTGACCGGCAGCACTGTGCTGAACGGTGCCATTGACCCCACGAATGTCACTCTCGCCTCCGGTGCCACCTGGAATATCCCCGATAACGCCACGGTGCAGTCGGTGGTGGATGACCTCAGCCATGCCGGACAGATTCATTTCACCTCCACCCGCACAGGGAAGTTCGTACCGGCAACCCTGAAAGTGAAAAACCTGAACGGACAGAATGGCACCATCAGCCTGCGTGTACGCCCGGATATGGCACAGAACAATGCTGACAGACTGGTCATTGACGGCGGCAGGGCAACCGGAAAAACCATCCTGAACCTGGTGAACGCCGGCAACAGTGCGTCGGGGCTGGCGACCAGCGGTAAGGGTATTCAGGTGGTTGAAGCCATTAACGGTGCCACCACGGAGGAAGGGGCCTTTGTCCAGGGGAACAGGCTGCAGGCCGGTGCCTTTAACTACTCCCTCAACCGGGACAGTGATGAGAGCTGGTATCTGCGCAGTGAAAATGCTTATCGTGCAGAAGTCCCCCTGTATGCCTCCATGCTGACACAGGCAATGGACTATGACCGGATTGTGGCAGGCTCCCGCAGCCATCAGACCGGTGTAAATGGTGAAAACAACAGCGTCCGTCTCAGCATTCAGGGCGGTCATCTCGGTCACGATAACAATGGCGGTATTGCCCGTGGGGCCACGCCGGAAAGCAGCGGCAGCTATGGATTCGTCCGTCTGGAGGGTGACCTGATGAGAACAGAGGTTGCCGGTATGTCTGTGACCGCGGGGGTATATGGTGCTGCTGGCCATTCTTCCGTTGATGTTAAGGATGATGACGGCTCCCGTGCCGGCACGGTCCGGGATGATGCCGGCAGCCTGGGCGGATACCTGAATCTGATACACAACGCCTCCGGACTGTGGGCTGACATTGTGGCCCTGGGAACCCGCCACAGCATGAAAGCGTCAACGGACAATAACGACTTCCGCGCCCGGGGTTGGGGCTGGCTGGGTTCACTGGAAACCGGTCTGCCCTTCAGTATCACTGACAACCTGATGCTGGAGCCACAACTGCAGTATACCTGGCAGGGACTTTCCCTGGATGACGGTAAGGACAACGCCGGTTATGTGAAGTTCGGGCATGGCAGTACACAACATGTGCGTGCCGGCCTCCGTCTGGGCAGCCACAACGATATGACCTTTGGCGAAGGCACCTCATCCCGTGACACCCTGCGCGACAGTACAAAACACCGTGTGAGTGAACTGCCGGTGAACTGGTGGGTACAGCCTTCTGTTATCCGCACTTTCAGCTCCCGGGGTGACATGAGCATGGGTACAGCCGCCGCCGGCAGTAACATGACGTTCTCACCGTCCCAGAATGGCACGTCACTGGACCTGCAGGCCGGACTGGAAGCCCGTGTCCGGGAAAATATCACCCTGGGCGTTCAGGCCGGTTATGCCCACAGCGTCAGCGGCAGCAGCGCTGAAGGTTATAACGGTCAGGCCACACTGAATGTGACCTTCTGACAGAACCATCGCCTCTCTGTGGTCCCGGTCATCATGACCGGGACCCGGACCGGCGCAACGGATCTTCAGCGCCACATTCGCTGGCATTAACAATAACATGATATTCATCACGGAGTGACTATGTTACAGATAGTCGGCGCGCTGATCCTGCTGATCGCAGGATTTGCCATTCTTCGCCTTTTGTTCAGAGCATTAATCAGCACGGCTTCTGCGCTGGCAGGGCTCATATTGCTGTGTCTGTTCGGCCCGGCCTTACTGGCTGGCTATATCACCGAACGCATAACCCGGTTGTTCCATATTCGCTGGCTGGCAGGCGTATTTCTGACGATTGCCGGAATGATCATCAGCTTCATGTGGGGACTTGATGGTAAACATATCGCGCTGGAGGCTCACACCTTTGACTCTGTGAAATTTATTCTGACCACCGCTCTCGCCGGTGGTCTGCTGGCTGTTCCCCTGCAGATCAAAAACATTCAGCAGAACGGGATCACACCAGAAGATATCAGCAAGGAAATTAACGGGTATTACTGCTGTTTTTATACTGCCTTTTTCCTTATGGCGTGTTCTGCATGCGCACCATTGATCGCGTTACAGTACGATATTTCACCGTCACTGATGTGGTGGGGCGGGTTGTTGTACTGGCTGGCTGCATTAGTGACGCTGCTATGGGCGGCCAGCCAGATCCAGGCGCTGAAAAAACTGACCTGTGCCATCAGCCAGACACTGGAAGAACAACCGGTGCTCAACAGTAAATCGTGGCTGACCAGTTTGCAAAACGATTACAGCCTTCCTGACTCACTGACGGAGCGCATCTGGCTGACGCTCATTTCTCAACGGATTTCCCGGGGAGAGCTGAGGGAATTTGAACTGGCAGACGGAAACTGGTTACTGAACAATGCCTGGTATGAAAGAAACATGGCAGGGTTTAACGAACAGTTGAAAGAGAACCTGTCATTCACACCTGATGAACTGAAAACGCTCTTCCGGAACCGCCTGAATTTATCACCGGAAGCGAATGACGATTTTCTCGATCGTTGCCTGGACGGCGGTGACTGGTATCCCTTTTCAGAAGGTCGCCGTTTTGTATCATTCCATCACGTGGATGAGCTTCGTATCTGTGCCTCCTGCGGGCTGACAGAAGTACATCATGCCCCGGAAAATCATAAGCCGGATCCGGAATGGTACTGCTCCTCTCTTTGTCGCGAAACAGAAACACTGTGTCAGGAAATTTATGAACGCCCTTACAACAGCTTTATTTCCGATGCAACGGCGAATGGTCTGATTCTCATGAAACTGCCGGAAACCTGGAGTACAAATGAGAAAATGTTTGCTTCCGGAGGGCAGGGACATGGGTTTGCCGCTGAACGGGGAAACCATATTGTCGACAGAGTCCGTCTGAAAAACGCACGGATCCTCGGTGATAATAATGCCAGAAATGGAGCAGACAGACTGGTCAGCGGAACAGAAATCCAGACGAAATATTGTTCAACTGCAGCCCGTAGCGTCGGTGCGGCATTCGACGGACAAAACGGACAGTATCGTTACATGGGAAATAATGGCCCCATGCAACTGGAAGTCCCCCGTGATCAGTATGCCGGCGCTGTTGAAACCATGAGGAATAAGATCCGCGAAGGTAAAGTACCCGGTGTAACCGATCCCGCAGAAGCGTCCCGGCTGATTCGTCGGGGACATCTGACTTATACTCAGGCCCGTAATATCACCCGGTTCGGGACCATCGAATCGGTCACTTATGATATTGCCGAGGGTTCGGTTGTCAGTCTGGCGGCCGGAGGGATCAGTTTTGCCCTGACGGCATCGGTCTTCTGGCTCAGCACCGGCGATCGCGATGCTGCCCTGCAGACAACTGCTGTCCAGGCAGGAAAAACCTTCCCCCGCACACTGGCTGTCTACGTCACAACCCAGCAACTCCACCGGCTCAGTGTTGTTCAGGGTATGCTGAAGCACATTGATTTTTCGACTGCCAGCCCGACTGTCCGACTGGCTCTTCAGAAGGGGACCGGTGCAGGAAATATCAGTGCCCTGAACAAAGTGATGAAGGGTACGCTGGTGACATCTCTGGCACTGGTAGCTGTCACAACCGGCCCTGACATGATCAAAATGTTGCGGGGACGGATCTCCGGTACGCAGTTCATCAGGAATCTTGCCGTGGCATCTTCCGGTGTGGCAGGTGGAGCTGTCGGGTCAGTGGCGGGCGGGATACTGTTCAGTCCACTGGGACCATTTGGTGCACTGACAGGGCGTGTGGTTGGCGGTGTTCTGGGGGGAATGATTGCCTCCGCTGTATCAGGAAAAATTGCCGGAGCGCTGGTTGAAGAAGATCGCGTCAAAATTCTGGCAATGATTCAGGAGCAGGTGACATGGCTTGCCGGCAGTTTCCTGCTGACCGGACATGAGATTGAAAATCTGAACGAGAATCTGGCCCGTGTTATCGATCAGAATGCTCTGGAGATCATTTTCGCCGCCGGTATACAACAACGGGCCGCGACCAATATGTTAATCAAACCACTGGTGGTCAGTATCATCAGGCAACGCCCCGTCATGGAATATGATGCATCCCATCTCGGCAATATGGTTAACCGACTGGAAGAAGCATTACCCCCGGAGTTACCGGCATAACGGCTATTCTGCGCCTTTTACGCTTTATCACCTGATTTGTCAGTGTCATCGTCATGACTCAGAGAGGTAAATACCATGATTCACCTGTTCAAAACCTGCATGATTACCGCCTTCATTCTGGGGTTAACGTGGTCTGCCCCACTCCGGGCACAGGATCAACGTTACATCAGTATACGCAATACAGATACGATATGGCTCCCGGGAAATATTTGTGCTTACCAGTTCCGGCTGGATAATGGCGGAAACGATGAAGGATTTGGCCCCCTCACCATCACTCTGCAACTCAAAGACAAATATGGTCAGACGCTGGTGACCAGAAAAATGGAAACGGAAGCTTTTGGTGACAGTAATGCCACGCGAACCACAGACGCATTTCTGGAAACGGAGTGCGTGGAAAATGTCGCCACAACCGAAATCATTAAAGCAACTGAAGAAAGTAACGGCCATCGTGTCAGTCTGCCGTTATCGGTTTTCAATCCCCAGGACTACCATCCACTGCTGATTACCGTTTCCGGAAAAAACGTTAACTGATCCCTGAAGTCAGTTTCATGCTTCAGCCTCTGTCACAACGCGTGGCAGAGGCTTTTTATTTATCAGGAGAAAACAGATATGCCGGGTTACACAGAGTATGTCCTGGCTGAAGGATCTTTCTCATACGGGCAGGCGGTTGCTGTCATAACCGCTTACCGCAATGTGTTTATCCAGGATGACCCGGGAATGCATTTCCGTCGGGTTATCCGCAACGCGGAAGGTCAGCGACGCTGGTGCTGCCGGAATTCTGAACCCGATGCCGGAAAGGTGCTTAATACGCGGCTCGCCAGTGACGGTCTTCTCAGACAATAAACGTCATTCATTTCACCCATCAGGCCGCGTCTTCTCCGGGAGACGTGGCTTTTTCATTTATTACACCAGTAAATCTTAACCACCGATAAGGAGCAAATTATGCGACTAGCCAGTCGTTTTGGTTATGCGAACCAGATACGCCGTGACCGTCCGCTGACACACGAAGAACTGATGCACTATGTGCCGGGGATTTTCGGGGAAGATAAACACACGTCCCGAAGCCAGAACTATACGTACATCCCCACCATCACCGTACTGGAAAGCCTGCAGCGGGAAGGCTTTCAGCCATTCTTCGCCTGCCAGACCCGTGTGCGCGACCCGGGCCGCCGGGGATACACAAAACACATGCTGCGTCTGCGGCGGGCCGGAGAGATAAACGGAGAACATGTCCCTGAAATTATTCTGCTCAACTCTCATGACGGTACCTCCAGCTACCAGATGCTGCCGGGGTACTTCAGGTTCGTCTGCCAGAACGGCTGCGTCTGTGGTCAGTCTCTGGGGGAAGTACGTGTTCCGCACCGGGGAAATGTGGTGGACAGAGTCATTGAAGGGGCTTACGAGGTGGTGGGCGTGTTTGACCGGATAGAGGAGAAGCGTGATGCCATGCAGTCGCTGGTCCTGCCGCCACCGGCACGCCAGGCGCTGGCACAGGCGGCGCTGACTTACCGTTATGGTGACGAACATCAGCCCGTCACCACCGCCGACATTCTGACACCACGACGCCGGGAGGATTACGGTAAGGACCTGTGGAGTGCTTATCAGACCATCCAGGAGAATATGCTGAAAGGCGGGATTTCCGGGCGCAGTGCCAGAGGAAAACGTATCCATACCCGGGCCATTCACAGCATTGATACCGACATTAAGCTCAACCGCGCATTGTGGGTGATGGCAGAAACGATGCTGGAGAGCCTGCGCTGATGCCGTTTCCCTGAGTGAGGGAATCATTCAGCTTTCGTTCCTGAAAAACACACATTTATTTGTTATTTAAGGAGTTATCTCATGAAGACCGTTTCTCAGAATACCCCCACAATTTATTCAGCTACAACACCAGAGAATAATCCGCCTCAGCTGGTTGCCAGCCTCGTCCCTGATGAACAGCGCATCAGCTTCTGGCCGCAGCATTTTGGCCTCATTCCACAGTGGGTGACCCTGGAGCCCCGTATTTTCGGCTGGATGGACCGTCTGTGTGAAGACTACTGCGGGGGTATCTGGAATCTGTACACCCTGAACAACGGTGGCGCATTTATGGCACCCGAACCGGATGACGATGATGACGAAACATGGGTACTGTTCAGTGCCATGAACGGTAACCGCGCTGAAATGAGCCCGGAAGCCGCCGGCATTGCTGCCTGTCTGATGACGTACAGTCATCACGCCTGTCGTACGGAGTGTTATGCCATGACGGTCCATTATTACCGGCTGCGGGATTACGCCCTGCAGCATCCGGAATGCAGCGCCATTATGCGCATCATTGACTGAGGAGAGAGGCCATGCAACAGCTTTCCTTTCTGCCCGGAGCGATGACGCCCGGCGAGCGCAGCCTTATTCAGCGGGCCCTGAAAACCCTGGACCGTCATCTTCATGAACCCGGCGTGGCCTTCACCTCCACCCGTGCGGCACGGGAATGGCTGATTCTGAACATGGCGGGACTGGAGCGTGAAGAATTCCGGGTACTGTATCTGAATAACCAGAATCAGCTGATTGCCGGTGAAACCCTCTTCACCGGCACCATCAACCGCACGGAAGTCCATCCCCGGGAAGTGATTAAACGCGCCCTGTACCACAATGCCGCTGCCGTGGTGCTGGCGCACAATCACCCGTCCGGTGAAGTCACACCCAGTAAGGCAGACCGGCTTATCACCGAACGTCTGGTACAGGCACTGGGCCTGGTGGATATCCGGGTGCCGGACCATCTGATAGTCGGTGGCAACCAGGTTTTCTCCTTTGCGGAACACGGTCTGCTTTAACCCGTCACCGTCACAACCACATCACACCTGTTTTCACTTTTATCTTCTGTCTTCAGAGGTATCCCATTATGAAAATTATCACTCGTGGTGAAGCCATGCGTATTCACCGTCAGCATCCGGCATCCCGTCTTTTCCCGTTCTGTACCGGCAAATACCGCTGGCACGGCAGCACTGAAGCGTATACCGGTCGTGAAGTGCAGGATATTCCCGGTGTGCTGGCCGTGTTTGCAGAACGCCGTAAGGACAGTTTTGGTCCGTATGTCCGGCTGATGAGCGTCACCCTGAACTGATGTTCCGTCACCCGGAAAACGAGTACGACTGGCTGAGCTCAGACGCCGCTGTGGATGAGGTCCTGCTCATCAACGAATACACCTTTACCGAAGCCGGTCTGCGCGCCGGCTGACCCGTCATCGTTAAACTATCATTCACCGATTTTCTGTGAGGATTTTATCGTGTCAGACACACTTTCCGGGACAACGCATCCCGATGACAATGACGACCATCCCTGGTGGGGACTACCCTGCACAGTGACGCCCTGTTTCGGCGCCCGTCTGGTGCAGGAGGGTAACCGGTTGCATTACCTTGCCGACCGTGCCGGTATCAGAGGCCGGTTCAGAGATGCGGATGCGTACCCTCTGGACCAGGCCTTTCCGCTGCTGATGAAACAACTGAAATTAATGCTCACCAGTGGTGAACTGAATCCCCGCCATCAGCATACCGTGACACTGTATGCGAAGGGGCTGACCTGTGAAGCCGACACCCTCGGCTCCTGTGGTTACGTTTATCTGGCTGTTTATCCGACACCTGAAACGAAAAAGTAAACCACCAGAATAACCTTCTGCTCCGGCCTGGTGCTTTCACCACGCCACTTTTCCATTTTTCATCTCTGCATATCAGGAAAACCTTCAGTATGAAAACATTACCCGATACACACGTACGGGAGGCATCGAGCTGCCCGTCTCCCGTCACCATCTGGCAGACTCTGCTCTCCCGACTACTGGGCCAGCATTACGGCCTTACACTGAATGACACACCGTTCGCCGATGAACGTGTGATTGAGCAGCATATTGAGGCAGGCATTTCACTGTGTGATGCGGTGAACTTTCTCGTGGAAAAATACGCGCTGGTGCGTACCGACCAGCCGGGATTCAGCGCCTGTACCCGCTCTCAGTTAATAAACAGTATTGATATCCTCCGGGCACGCCGGGCAACCGGCCTGATGACCCGCGACAATTACAGAACGGTAAATAACATTA